>Ga0123352_10011275_pt1 | contig 14078 bp, 11 predicted proteins | sample TergutLab28metaG_FD_89700 | JGI IMG/M metagenome (GOLD analysis project Ga0123352, IMG submission 89700) | Labiotermes labralis P1 segment gut microbial communities from Petit-Saut dam, French Guiana - Lab288 P1 | ecosystem: Host-associated > Arthropoda: Insects > Digestive system > Gut ...
CAGTTCTGCCGGTATTTCATCAATACCCGGCGATTTGTGGCTTTTTAACTTGCCGATAGCCAACTCAACCTCAAAAGCACTTGGCTCAGGTACCAGTGGTTCTGCTGTGTGTGTTTCTGCCTGTCTAACATCCTTAACCCCATGCATATTGAATAACTGGGAGAAATAGTTCCTCCACCTACCCACAATACTGTGGGAGTCTGCAACCAGGTCACCTTTCGCATCCTTAACTATATTACATCTAGGCTGGTACCCCTTCTTAAAGTCATTGATGCCCTTATTCAAATCCCTAATGTTGTTAATCTTGCTGTTAGCTTCAACCTAAACATTCTTCATCAGACCAGGGTTTATGATGCTTCCATTCGTGCATACCTAGACTCTCTTTTGCTGAGGTTTGGATAGTATGTTATATGCAATAAAACAAGTCAAACTGTATGTGACAGCTTCCCTGTGTAGCAACACTATTAGACAAACATCCCGTATTCTACAGCACGATTGGCTTTGCGACGGTGTGTTTCTGTATGCAGTGACTGACCATAAAACGGACCGCTGGACAGAACAAATGTCTGTATGTGTGTGAGGTAAAAGTCTGTAACGCCACTGTTCAGTGTGTAGTCCTTTGTAAAGCCGAGTTTGCATAAACGGCAGACAAGAAGCTTGGTTCTCCAAGTAAGGCTGTCTCCAGGAACATAAAGCTTATCCACCTTCAATCAGACAGCTGTAGAGGGTAATTCTGACTGCTGCTGGAACTTATGACGCGCTTGGCCTTCTGTTGTGTCTGTTAGGATAGTCTAAAGCTGAGTCCACACTTGTAACGTTATGCGGTAACGTTACAAGTGTGGACCCACCTTAACAGGCACAGTCAACTTCCGCGTCCCTAAAATTTTATTCAATGCAAGGACAAAACTAATGTCGGCCATTACTGAAGAGTAGCGTGCTATTGACTTCGTTCATACTGGGCTCAAGTAAAGACGAAAGTCGAAACGTACCCTATAAATTTCAAAGTGAATGTTTATGAGGTTGGCTGCCAGATTATTGAGCGATATATGGGTTCTGTGAGAGTAATTAAACACACATTGTGAGTGTTACATACACGAACGTCTGTCACAATGCATATTCTGTATTCGAAGCCGTTCAGTTCATTTCTGCACCATCTGCTGTTCAAAGGGTTTCAGTTGAGTGTTCGTGGCTGGGGCACAGAGATTTATCTCTTCTCCACAGCCCACAGTGCGGCTGTAGGGTCGACACAGTCTTCAATTTAATGGGTACCGGGGCCCTTTCGTACGGATAGAGCATGTGGAACATTAGGCTTACCTCTCTCCTTCTAATAGTGTCGAGGTTAAATACGGTTGGAGCTGTACTTCCAGTTCCCTCATATGCCTTCGTTAATTGTACAGGTACAATAAAAATTAAAGTAGTAGTATATCTGGACGCATTATTGACGTCAGTACTAAGTGGGGATGATTGAGCAGTGTAGTGAGGGAACTTCGCCGTTCTGGGATGTTGCGCGTCGTAGATTGGTTTTTATTTACCGACGTTTCGGGACAAGCTTTCGGGCTCACCAAGGACCAACCGTCACAGTTGAAGTTGGGACCCATAGGTTCTCCCGAAACGTCGCTAAAATACTACCACGCTTCGCCTCGTAACATCCCAGAGGAGCGTAGATCTCTTTTACACCCCCTGAAATCGTGCATAGTGCAGTGACACATCGCGGCTTGATCCCACCCTGCTGCTATAATTTTTCTAACATGTGCTTGTTCTCGTTTAACCCTTTAAACGCCGAGTTAAATCCCTTCTGCAATCTGCTGGCATTATTAGGAGTTCACCATATTCTCCACGTTAGCAGGGAAAGGGTTAATATTTCGCCGTAGTACTAAATTTACCTTACATCGAGACCCTCTACGGGTTTTGTTGCATAGTCGCGGGGTAGCCTGAGCCGTGCGGAAAGGCTCCCTGATAGGCTGAAAAGCCTGTCGCTGTGCAGCAGATGGAAGTGAGTGGTTAGCTTCACTCTACATCTGCTTTACCCTCGAGGAAATAGCCGTCGGTGCCAGTTTAACAGGAGGCTAGCTGGACTGCAGAGCCGGTCAGGAAGAGTGTCTTGCCGCTGCTGGAAGTCAACCTTGATTTCTCGAGTGTTTTTCACATGGCACAGTCACTATATACCGACTGCGCTGTCCTAGCTCGTACTTTAACTTCGATGACATAAATCATCATTTGTGCAAGAATTTGTCACTTTTTTTAAAATAAAGCTTGGAGCAACGACAGAGTGATGTTTATTATCATAGAAAATTCAAAGAAATTCATCAAGTCTCCTTCCTTTCTACCGACTATCGACTTTCAAACTTCTTAACTTCCTGTAACCAGTTATTATAGACACCAGTTGTTATGGTCTTAATTTTAATTAACAAGTGCGAAATCTGGCGGGAAGACCTGAGAAAATCTAAAAAAAAAAAAAATATATATATTAATTTCATTCCTTACCTAAAGTTGCTTTACACTAGACTTTATCTGCCCCTTCTCGCTCACCTTTGGGCGCGTTGTTTACACTTTGTGTGCCATATTGGTTACAATAAAGCTATCCACAATAAATTATCTTGCCGTTTTAACAGTCACGTTTTTAGCAGTCAGTTTTAGATGCCACGAATTCTCAGTGTATGTTTTGGGAATGTAGTGTTCGTGGTCTGTGCGCACAAGTCGATTGGCACTGACCGTACGTGACACCTTGTCTGGAACACCTTTATCTCCATCGTTACTAAATTTAAAGAACTCTTCTTCCAGCTCCGGTTACCTGTACGAAACCGGTCGCCAGTAATCTTTCTTAGTTTTAAACACTTCCAGTGCTAGGAATTACACACACACACACACACACACACACACACATATATATATATATATATGTGTGTGTGTGTGTGTGTGACATATATATATATATGTATGTGTGTGTGTATCATAGTGAATACTGTTCTTTCTATGTTTTTGTCTTGTGGCTTTATTACCATACATAAACCAGTCTTGCCATCTTTGGCGTGAATGATTATAATTTTCAGCATCACTGAAACAAATTTATAAGTTAGCATGAAAATATAATCCCAAAGAATGTTTTCCGCTGATAGTGTTAGCTTTAAACGATTTAAATCTGGATGGATGATTATGTTGAGGCAATAAATATGGATGTGTGGAGGGCGAGGTGCTTAGACTACACGTGTAGTTTGTACTGTGAGTGGGTGGATGAGAGAATACAGCCAGTCGGTAGAACCGCACACTTTGTTAATAATTGTTCCCAGCAGGAGCACCGCCCCCCTTCCCCCGCATCCCTGCTTCTTAACGTCCCGCCAACCCGGACAAGGGTCAGAATTTATGTGACGTTTGGGATGGAAAACGAGGTTAAAAAGTGGCGTTTTGCGTTGAGCTGAATAAATGAACAGCGCTCTTTAATGGCCTTATCCACAGTCCTCTATTCTTCCTCATAACCGACAATTTCTTTTTCATCCTTGTTTCTTACAGTTCTTTCTTCTCCGAATTTCCTTAGAGTTCTCCCTTTTGTTTCATTTCTTAACTTCATAATTTATTTTGTCCGTTTTTCTTCATTGTTTTCCCTTCACTCTTTTCTGTCTTGCCATTTTCTTGTTTCGTCTTTGACTCCTGATTCATGTTTCTTTACTACAATCGTCTCTCTTTCACATCACTCATCTTTCTCTTCGTTATTGCCGGGTAAGTTGGCTCAACTGTTCAGTTTTTGACACATTTGTTAGGTTCCGGCTCGCATCTCGTTTGCGACTCTTGTCACACCTTCCGGACGTTTGCAGTATGCCTTAACTTAGTCCATGATTGCTTCTTTACATATTGTTTGCAGTTTCTTACCCACCGGTTATCTACCTTTGAACGCTACGTAACATGAGGTATGTAATATACCATAAATATGCCGTCATTACATACAACTTTCTATTTCTCTGCCGTAATTTTACTCGTTCTTGCGCGGCTCCGTTTCTGCTTTCTTTCAACAATTTTGATTTAAGTCAACACTGTCAAATGCAACTGCAAATTCATTGTTAAGACACTGTAATTGTTACAAGCTACATGTGTCGGCACAAAAGGCCCGTAATCGCTTTTCATATAAGTGTAAGAATATATAAAGAAAGTAAAATATCTTTTTATCGGTCTGACGCCTAGGATAAGCTCTAATTAAACCAGTTTATCCTGTTCTTGTATTTTATGTTTACATACGATTGTTATAGTAAAACTAACTAGATGCCCTAACTTCTCAAATTTATTTTTGGAATAAAACTCTACGTGTTTCGGACAGTTCCTCTGCCCATCATCAGGAGTTTTTCACTGTACACACAGCAGTGGTATATGTCATACAGGTTTTCTGACAGCTTGCGAGTATGATCAGGACGGAACTGCAGTTAGTTAGTTAGTTAGTTAGTTAGTTAGTTCATCTAGTCGGTTTTATTATTAGAAACTTTCACGATGCACGGTCACCTGAACGTCAAAAAAAGTTTACTTACGACCTGATGACTGTCATTGTATTTTACAATAAATTTATAGTGGCCTTTGATGATGTTCTTATTCACTTCATATTTATAAAACATAACCGGATGTCATTCGTCAAATTTCTATTTTTTCCTTATTCGTTTTTCTTACCTACCTTTCTTTGATGTTTCTTCATAAGTACTTGGTCCATTGCGTCTTATGTCATTCTGTGTCTTCTATCTCCCACGTTTGTGTGTCTTTGGCTGTTCCGTCCTGTTCATTCAGCAACAGTCAGATCGGATTTCAGCCGACACTGTCTCTCCGAATGGAGGTCTGTCACATTTTTCATCAGTTTTTCCACAATTAATAAAACTGACCAAAGAGCAAATATATGTGGAGTTTCCAGATTTATTCCTCTTAATTTGAGTGTTAAACACAATATTGCCTTATAAGTCTATGGGAAGTAATTTTTTTTTTAGCTAGTTACTAAACGATTCTGTCACTTTCCAAGATTATATATATATAGTCGGTGACAGATGAGTGAAATATGAATAGCAGACCCGTGTACCTCGAAATGGGCCACTGCCGTTTCCTTTCCATTCCTTTCCGCTTTATCTTCCATAATAACGATCTCATATCAATCTCAAGAAGAGCTTCAGTTCATAATTGTTTAAATGTTCACATTCTTGCCTTTTAAAAGAATTTTAATATCTGTTGTCCATAAAGAATTACCATTATTTTCGAACTTTTTAATATTTCTTCGTTATTATTTTTGTGGAGGACATGGCTGATCTTGTTGTAGAATTAAAAAACAAATATTTTTGTTCGACTATATATATACACATATATATATTTATTCTCCTTCTTGTTTCCCATAAGCCGATTTTTTTTTAATTGTTGGTTTCTTTGTCTCTTTTCCTAGTATATTACGTAGTAATTTTCGTATTTTCTCTGGGCTTCTCCGTCTCTTCTTCTTCAGACATAAACCTTATATACGTGTACACACTTTCCTGGTCTCTCTTTAGACTTGTGCATTTCAATTCCCCGCACAGCATATACGGGTGCTCTAAAACACAAGTTCACTGTATCTCACTTTAATTTGTACTTTCTGCCTTCGAGCTTATACATTGAGCGATGAGACAAGGCCTCCAGTCTTTCCTACGAATAGTGAGAAAACCTAACCTACCGTTATTTATCGTCTTCAGACACGCGAAGTACCTTTTCTTTTGTGCCACCGTGTACAGGTACCCACGGTTCTATTGCGTTCAGGTTTTGGTGTCATGCAGGGCAGATGTAAGAAGCAGAGTGATGTGAAATCAGCTGTTTATTTAAACATAAAGAGGCTTTAAAATCCTCACTCTTTGTGTGAAATTCACCCATTTGTCATCGTGACCTAATTAATTAGGACTATAATGTCCGTATTTGTGGAGGTACTGAGGATTACCGCGAAACTTCAATCGGGCAATACAATCTCTATGCCGTGAAGCCGAAGCCGAGACTTTTCGAATAAAAGACGGCAGTGTTATTCATTGACAAGCGATGGACGAATTCTGGTGTAAGCGTGAATCCTTCAGGATTTCTGGATCGGGGGACTGCAAGACGTACACGTGACGTCAGCAGCATAAACACAGTACGTATCCCGGTTAAGTGTGACCGTCGTCACTGCCGCATGTTGCGTCCTTAGGTTGCGTCGGACAAGTTATAAAGTGTAGCTGCAGACTCACACTGACGATAAGGGGAGTTCCTCCAGCGTTAGATCGCAAGATGGCTTAGAGACGCTCAAGAGTAAGGCAGTGGTTACAGAATGTCGCGAATTGTCTCGAAATTAAACCCCTTGCAGTCTAAATTAATCTTGAGTTCCAGCAGTCTGTTCAATATTAATTTTCGAGGAAATTTCTAATCTTGAAAGTTCAGAAGCAGCATGTGGATTGCAGGAGCTTAGGGTCAACCTACATAAAAAATTGCACGATACGGTGTCGATGTACTGTCTGTCTACCTTGGTTCTGGTACAACGGAAAAAGCTGTCGAGTTCAGCTCGACATTTGACCGACAAGAGTTAATACGATCTAAGCAAGGAATGAAGCACGTTGACGTTTGTGAGCCCCACACGCTCCTTGGGCAGCTTGGAACTGTCAGCGTCTCAGGTGCTTCTGCATTATGGGAGTTGTTATTTATGTCCTTGGGTTGGACGGCGACTGGCTGACGGTATCGGACAACAGCCCATGTGATGCTGGCGGCATATCGACGCTGCAGGGACCTCTAGCTTCACACTGCACGAGAGTGTATCTATATATAGGACAAAGAACTAGACCTAATGATATCAGAACTTGTGTTCCACAGCCCCTCGGGAGCGTGCGAGGGCCACCAAAGGAATTCATTTGTCACTCCTTGCGAGTGCATTAGTCGACATGCAACCTCCCCCTTGCCGACGATGCCCCTCGCACCGCTTCACAGTCGACATCATCGGTTTCCCCACCGTTCCACACAAAATGGAGCCAATTTGTTAAGCTGCTGCTTTATGGCATGCTTTTTATGCTCTGCAGTTACATTCTTGACTGCGGCGTTTATATTTGACATATCTGACTTTGATTCTGCAGTAGCCTGCTCTATACAACGAGAATGTCTGTGCAGCGAACTTTTAGACTTATTTACGGACGTTTTGCGACGAAGTTTTTTATGTCGTGAATATCACCATGACTTTTGTTGATCCCCGATCGTACACTTAGTGTGACCATCAGACCATCTCCTTTCTGAGAAACAGAAGATTTTTCCAAGACTACTTTATTCGTCGCAGTGCCACCGGCGCGACCCCTCTTGGTGCTCAACCGACTCTAATACGATGCATGGCAATATACATACGACCTACAACTACCCCGGTCTGTCGCTGCATACTTGTGTGTAGTTTCTATCCGTTCCACGTAGTGGTATTCGAATTATTTTGTTAAGCGGGATTAGGGAATACAGGCTGTAAATAAAATGGAAAATTTCAGTTTACTCAAAGTTTGGTCGAATGATTGTGAACGGCGCACCAACTGGGAGACGTACAGAAGAGAATAATATTGAAAAGTATCATAGAGCCGGTAGCAAGTAATGTGTGTCAGTACAATTATAACAGAACTCAAAAGAAATGACCAGAGAGTTTTGAAGGCATGAGTGATTAACCGAATGTTTGCGCCTATGTGTACTCTGTTGAAACGAAGTGGTATTAAGTTGCAACAATGTCTGATAAGAAGATGATAAATTTCTAGATTTTAAATTCGGAAGGGGCCTAGCTTATACATTAGGGGAAAACAAATTCTGGTCATCAGGTCAACCCATACTAAATTTTATGGCATAGCGCGTAATATTTGTGGGTCCTCAGTATGGCAATGCGCTATTTGTCACCCTTCTAGCACCTAGAATTTTGAGGTGGCTTCTAGGTATCTGGAAAAATGTGGATCCCTGAAGTAGGTGATAATCGGTGTGAGAGGAGTTGTGAAGTGGTACGGGACTGATTCCGCGTAGAGTGCGGGCCTGTGACCTACTTATATAAGCAGGAGTTTCTTTCGCCAGCTGTGTGGTTAGGTATACAGGCAAAGGTAATTTGACGTTCAGTTGACCGTGCGTCGTGATAAATTCATATATATAATGAAACCAACTAGATGCACTTATTTCTCAAATTTATTTTTGGAATAAAATTCTACATGTTTTGGACAGTTCCTCTGTCCATCATCAGGAGTTTTTCACTGTACACACAGGAATTGTATATGTGAGACATGTTTGCTGACAGCTTGTTCGCAAGCTGTCAGCAAACCTGTATTCCAAAAATAAACTTGAGAAATAAGTGCATCTATTTGGCTTTATTATAAGTAGGGAAAGGTAAATTTGACCCTATGTTCAATTAAGTAGGACACCATCAAGACATATGGACAGATGACAGTAGGCCTATAAGCCTACTGTCATCTATAACACAGGCATTAAACGGAGGTGAATGTTAGTTTTACGCTCCCGGTCGTTTTTCCGAGAGAAAAATCCCCCGTATACATATTGGATAGAATGTCGGGTTTCGACAAATACCAATATTTTATACTCCTGGCGTGAAATGAAAACGTGGCTGTACACCTTGTAGCCAGCACTATACTGACTGAAATGATACAGCTGTCGGGTAGGTTTATAGTATTTGCTTACGTTTTCAATTAATAACTGAGTGTCGAAACGTTCGTATGCGACTGTATAAGATAACTTTCGTCTTAGGTGGCCTGTTGAACTGTAATTTGTCCGTACGCTTTGATGTCCCTGCATTATGGACGACGGTTTGGGTTGGACGCGTGTGATTAATTCCATGCCGCTGATGTCTTTAGCCTCATTTAAGCGGACTCGAGCACTGAGAAACTGCAAACTTCCTACAGTTCTCAGCGTGTAATGATGGTCGAGCTGTGAAGCGTAACTGAGCTCATTGAATCGTACATCTGTCACAGGTGTAGTAAACAAGAACTGCATAGAAAGCGTTTTGGAACGTCATTGAAACAGGCTTTTGTGAAGAGCCAGAAATATTCGTAAGGTGATGAAATTGGGCTCGGAACAGGAAGTAGATGGTAGTTAACATTTCAACTGAAGGAATGCAGTCCGGTTGTGAGTGCGATAGTGTGCTTCTATAGCTGTTGCGGTATATATTCGCATGAAGTGGTGGGTTCAATATGATACGGAAATTATTTGCTAATTAGGGAAGGGTGTTTTATATATATATAAGGTAAAGTGATCTCGTTACAGGCCCGGTGTGGCCCAGAGGGTGGGTAGAGGTATAGCTCTACTCTTCCATGACCGCGGCACTAGAAAGGGGGTGAGTGGTCAGCAGCACGCCCCGGCCGCACTTTATCCCCGGGAAAGACCCGGTACCCATTTTACAGGGAGCTGGGTGGGCCCCAGGGCCGGTCTGGACGGGCGGAAAATCTCGTCCCCACCGGGATTCGATCCCCGACCGTCCAGCCCATAGTCAGTCGCTATACCGACTGAGCTACCCGGCCCCTTATATATATATATATATATACACACACACACACACACATATACATACATACATATATAGATGTTTAAAATATGTTGGTGGTGATGCTGTTACACCGAAATCCCAATCCTGAATATTCTGTAACTTTACTCACAAATAGAGAGTTAATATCATCTCTCGGACCCTGACAGCAAACCAAGCGTTGCCATCTATCCGATACGGAGCGTCTCTTATTTCGTGAAAGAAATCTAATTGTGACTAAACAATCACAAACCGTTTTATTTATTTAAATTATGGCTTTTAAAGGGGGGAAAGTATTTCTAGAACGTTATATAGTCTTCATCATGCAGCCCTCCGGAATCGATATATTTTAATTCTTCTTTGATCCCACTCTTCTGCAGAGAACTTATTTCTTCTGAATTTCAGAAGTGTTCTAAATATGTTTGCTACCCTCACATTGGTGTATATTTCGTCGACACGGACAAATCTGACGTATAAGAATCTACTAATATTTGAAGTCTGTGTGCAAGTTTTGTACTTCTTATTGCAGTTGCTTTGACCTCAAGACCGTTGCAATACAGAATTATTTATTTATCTTTGCTTTTTCTTTCCGTAATTCTAAGATTACAATATGTAAAGTAGAAATTTAATCTGTTTTCATACGGTTCGTAATTTGAAGGAAGAATAGACCTCTAGATTGAAGGTCTAAAGAAGAAAGTGTTAAGGAAGATTTTTGAACCTCGGAGAGACGACCTAAATAAGAAAAATAATGCCCATTTAATTGCGCGCTTCGTCCCTTGTTTTAATGTTAATGAATTAAGAATTTTTAAACGGCCTCTTTAGAATATCCTAAATGAACAGACCACATGGTATTTCCAGGAGTGGGCGGAAAGTTAATTTTAAAATTGACCTTCCAAGAGAAGTTGTGAGGATTTAAACTTTACTGAGTGAGTGAGTAAGAACTGGTTCTGATGGCGGACTTTTGTGAGCACGGTAATGGAACTTAGGGCCACATAAAAGTAAGGAATTTTCTTATCATCTGAATAAGTACCAGCTATAAATATCCCCGGGTTTCTGATACTGTGAGGCTAAGCTGTAAGTGCTTTGGTGTAGTGACAGTTCCTCTAAGCCCTAGAAGCAAGAGCTCCAGTTATCCACGGCAGACAGCTTCCCGCGCGCCATGTGGCTGTCTGACAAGACAAACGGAGTGACGTCATGAATAAATCCATGGGAAATGAGAGACAGAGACAAAGAAACACAGAGAAGACCTAATAAAACGAAAGATAAATTGACCCAGCTTAAGCGTTTCGTGATTTGCAACTACAGGGTTATTACAAAACGGAGTACTCTCTCTTAAATTTTCATTTTAGGCTAGTTGTGTTGCGTAAGTAATACGAAAGACAGTTTGAGCTGCAATCAGAACGTCTCTGAAGTGTAAAGTTGACAGAAGACACGGCATGGGGAGCCTCTTAAGAGATGTACAAGTCAGCAGCTAAGGGAAGGTGTATGGGCCATGGAATTCCTGCTCAACGGCCGCCTGTATCCAGCGAGTGCTTCCTGTAGGCGACTTTTGCAACTATGCTCTCTTTAGCGCACTATTGTTAGCAGCAGGTGATGCGTTAAGTTCGAAAAGAATTCTGCTGTAGTTTCGATTTTCTAAGAATTAACATCGGAATCCGTATGGAGCTCATGTGTAATTTTAAAGGGGATTATTTATGCTCGTCGTAGTGTAATTTTTGTGGAATTTTTAGTGTATCGAAAGTGAAAATGTAAAAACATTTTATGTGACATTAGTTGGACCTATGGTAATGGAAGTACCATCAGAATGGATACACTGCCTGCCGAAAACGTTTGTAATTTGTACCTACGACTTTATATGAACAGGTAATCGAATCAAGAGGGATGACATGGAAGGAGAAAGCAAGCACATTCTTGAGAATTGAGACATTAGTAGCTAAAGGGAGGGGTGGCTACCACCGTAACAATACAGGGTTAATCGGTAGGTAGTCGCAGGAGAAAGAAAGGTGGACTGAACTACTCGGTAATAATAATAATAATAATAATATGCTATCCCGGACGTCATAATCCGTGATAATAAAAAGGAACCTGTGTGTTAACGGATGATGGTAATTCAAGAGACAGAAATGTGGCCAAGAAATTAGCTGCGAAGATTCTAAATATAAAGACCTTACAATAGAAATACAGGTCATGTGGAATGTAAAAAACAAACGTGATGCCATTAATAATAGGGGCAGCTGGAACCATCTCAAATTCATTCAGGAAACACCTGAGGAACATACTGGGAAAACACGAAATGAACTACCGAAAACGACCGTACTGGGCACCGTACACATGCTGCGGAAAGTACAAATGTAGAAGTGGGAAACTTTTCGATGTGTGAAATAGCAGTACATGTGCCATACAGTGTAACTACAGCATAGCTGCAACACCATATACCCTAGAAATATGCGTTGTTTAAGGTATATATTTGTGAATACCCTACATAAATGTGATGATGATGATGATGATGATGATAATGATGATATGTAGGTAGATACTGGAAAAAATTAAATGTAGGTTGCTTAATAGATAGAAATCTTGAAATGTTACATACTGCTGGCGAAGGGGGTCGAACACCGTGACAGCAGGAGTTAAACACAAGGTAGTTCCAAAAAAAGAAAGATGAACTAAACGTAATAATAATAATAATAATAATAATAATAATAATAAACATCTTGAGCGACAACCCTCAAGAGGTCGAGACGAATTAAGTATGGCGTGTAGGTGCGACCTTGTATGCGGTCGCTCAGATCAGGCTACTGTAGACTGCTCGTGGCTATTAGCGATTAGCGATTCGAATGTTTAAGAACACGAAATCTATTTAGAGTAACTGTGGAATATTTCATTATAACGTAGAAACAGCTCCGTACTGTGTTCGTGATTACCCTGTACATAAGTTATATTCTCCCCCAACGAAATCTGTTTCTTCTTCACCTTTCAGCTGTTAATTTCTACATCAGTTCCAGCGCCTGTCTGCGCATCCACTCCCCCCCCTCCCCCTCCCCCCGCACTCTTACGCTTGTCAGTATATGTTATTCTGTAGCAGCTAATTTCTATTATGGCTGTGAGTTCAAGTATAGCAAAGACGAGGCTTTGTCTGCAGAACGTTCAGCGACATGTTAAAGTTAATATGGAAAGTGTAGAAGTGGTGACTGTTCTTGTAAGCCTTTACATGTCACTCCAAACTTATCCCAACACTTAAACAAAAGAACGGAAATAAAGAGTTGACGTCGTGTACTGAAAAGAGCTGTAATACTTCTTTATGTCATGAAAAAGTATGATAACTAATTTCTTTACAGCGTTTTCACGTTTGCTGCGATACGAACTGAACTTTTTGAGATCTGAAGTCCTTATGGTTCTCGTGAAGGTTGATGTCTTTTGGGTTGTGACGCCGTATAGTCTGGTATAAGTGTACTGGCGGTTTGGAGGAATCTGTTGCCTCCATCCTTACATCTCACTTCGAAAGACAGAATAAATTGTAACGTTTGAAGCTCCTCTGGCGGTGTAGCATTGTCATTCTTGTGATACGGCTGGCTATATGTGCATGTTATCTGGCTTCATATCCCGTATGACAGGGAATTAAAAGAAGGAAAAGGGTTTGGCCACTAGTGGATTATCATCACTGCCAATTTGAGGGACTTCACGAATGGCCCGAACAGTCGTTAGTTGCGGCCAGACATGTATCTGTCTTATCTTTCACAGTTGTGGCGTCCAAAAATGCCAGGTGTATTTAGTATTGCTCCGTATTATAGAATATTATTTTTTATCATGAATGGTTATTCACCTGATGAAGAAAGTTCCTGCTCCTACGGAACCTTACTTTTCGTAACCGTGTTCACAAAATTTCACCATTGGACACAAAGTAAAGCGAAGGAGGTGTAACTGGGTTGGTCACATTTGTGTAGGAACTGCCTTCTGAAACACTTTATGGAAGGAAAGTTAGAATGGAAGAGGAGACGAGGAAGAAGAAGTACGCAGCTCTTGGATGACCTTAAGGAAAAGAAATGACACTGGATTTTGAAGGAGGAAGCACGCGATCGCACTCTCTGGAGAATTTGCTTTGTAAGAAACTATCATCCTGTGGCAACACAGGCTGCGCAATGGATGGGCACTGTCTCAACCGGTTAAGCTAAGTTATCGCCGTTACTATACAGCTCTGTAATGTTACTTTCCCTTTGTGCCGGCCAACTCACCGTTCCCCTCTTTCGCCCCATTGTTCTTATCTGTATGTGTTTTACACCCAAACCTCTGCGCGTATTTCTTTGTTTGTTTATAGCCATATATTTGTCCCATATGATTCGTCTTCAAACCATATTACTTTAAGATATATGATTACTAAAGTTTTCATTTTGTATTATTGTGTGTTCCCGTGTGACTTCCCACATGGACAGTTGGATATGGTCGCTGCTCGGTATAGAGGCTATTACTTTCTTATTTACTCCATGGTGCAGAGTCCTTCTTGAGCAGCTAACTGGTTTGCAGCTAGTCAAGAAATTCCCCGCATTTCACGGAACCTGAAGGTTCATTACCGCACTCACAAGCGTCCGCCACCTGTCTC
>Ga0123352_10011277_pt1 | contig 14076 bp, 6 predicted proteins | sample TergutLab28metaG_FD_89700 | JGI IMG/M metagenome (GOLD analysis project Ga0123352, IMG submission 89700) | Labiotermes labralis P1 segment gut microbial communities from Petit-Saut dam, French Guiana - Lab288 P1 | ecosystem: Host-associated > Arthropoda: Insects > Digestive system > Gut ...
AGAGTGTGATGATACCAAAGGCTGTATAATACAATTTTGACCTGCTGATGATGAGCGCATAGTGCTCGAAACATGTACAGGCATAAAATAAACTTATTATAAAACAAGAATTTGTTTATTAAGTTGGTTAGTTACTAAGATAAAAAAAACACAGTCTGCTACGTTACAGAAATTGTCAGCTGAATTTGACACTGATATTTAAATAGTAGGTCCGCTTTGACCCTTTACAAACTAAAATAAATATACACAATGTATACGTTTACATATTAAGTTCATACTATCACAGTCCCCGCCTGCTCCCAGCATTAAGCCCGTTTAGTCAATGCTGTAAAGGAAACGGTCGATGTTTGCTGTGGGATACTGTTAGCAAAATTCAGAATTTTTGGTGCTAAAACTGGCAGTTTATAAACTAAGGATTAGTTGCTAAATTAGATGTTCTTAAGTTGGTTTCATTTATTCCATTGCGTCAGAATTGAAGGCGCAGATAAAGTGCCAATGGTACAGGTATTCCTCCGAGTACTGTGGTGTACCTCTGTCAGTAACAAGGAACGAAAACTCCATATTCCTTTTTCATTCGTCGATCGACCAAGAAAATCCGAGACGCTAACTTAAAATTAGTCATGGCGTCTAGCCACCAACTTTTTTCTTCTTTCTTATTCAAAATGTGATGTGTTTAGGAATAATTTCCAGAATAACGACCTAACTCTTAAAAGAAGTACACACTTTTAATTATTTGCTTTTTGACCTTGACTAGCGGCAGTTTTATAAAATAAAAACACGTTCAATCCCCATCCTGAGGAAATATAGTGGGGAAAATATCTAACCTCCTGGAGCAAATAGGCAAAGCTATTCTAAACCTCTAGGATTTATTAAATTCACTCTACATTCTAGGCTATTTTACATTAACCTTCTGTATTTGACGATAATTCACTGAAGACACATACAGACATTATATTAGAAACATATCACATGCACAGGCATATGTCCAGATATTTCCCTCATATTTTATAAATAACTTGTTAACAGTAAATAAAATTACACGTAGGCTCTGTTTCGAATTGAAATTTATGTCTTGTCGTAAAGAGTAGACATTTCGTTCTTTAAACGAAGTAAAACTCTGGCGAGTTACTGTACGTGTATACGAGCAGAAACTAAATTCGACCAAAAATTTATAGCCCAGAACGCGACAAGACATTTTGTAGCAATCAGATGAAGATTTTGGGAGGTTGAAGTTCTAAACGGAGGGTCAGATAAACCTTTCCATTTAACGCGCTCATTTTAATGCGCAATGTGCAAGCAATGCATGACATTTGTGCTAACAGATATTCAGCAAATATTCTAGTTCATTTATTTCATATTCTAAATAACTTTACATGTAGAATAATATTGATTATTCTGTAGGTTGTGTAAATACATCGTATCAACAATTGTTTTAGTGAATTCGTTGTGCTTCGTTGCCAAAAATTATTACCGAATTTAATGTAAAGTTACATAACAGGTGATCCCACAGATCGGGCGGTTCAGACGCTGAATCCTCACTGCAAATTCTCACTTTCAGTTCGTAGTGACCTCATGAGAGATTCTCGGTGGACGACGTAGTTTCGGCACAGATTTGTGTCGATTTTTCTTAGGTTTTCCACGGCCAATTATCATTTCAAAATTGCTACAGAGGCCTACTGACACGTCACGGCCCCTTCATATGTCCGATAGCACTGATCAGGCGGCAGATGGTCACTATATAGTTGTTTGGTTTGGGAATGTGATTTGGTTTGGGAATGTGATTTGGTTTGGGAATGTGATTTGGTTTGGGAATGTGATTTCTGAACTGACACAACTCACACAGACGTTTAACCTCAATTAGAGTACATTGACTTGCAAGCATAAAAGTTGAAAATATACACTGGAGTATAAATTATAAATCCTCCCATCAGGTTTATTACATTATGCCTAATATATTCTTTCCTGTGTCCTATACCCAATAAACACCAGCCCAAAGCACTTGTAGCTAGAAAGAATAATGGCATTATATATCCTTTATAATAAAAAGGAACAAAATTCTGATTCGCTGGTATCTTATTCAAAGAAGTTCCTCGTATAGATCCACAAACACAGACATAAAGTGTTTCTAAAAAAATAATTCATACGTTCTTGCCAAATGAGAATAAATACTTCATACCGTGCCACCAACCAATTCAGCTGATTGCGTTTTAAGATCCGTTCACAAGAAATAATTCCATAAGTTTAATAGACTCTTCACACATGACGGAAGTAAATTAGGCAATGTAAATGGAGAGAATTAATATATAGACTACGCTCTAAGGATAAATATATTAACCAAAAATGCACTAATAAAATACATTTTATTTTTATGGTTCCGGGCGTCGCTGATGTATATTAATAATTGTCCAACGAGATGCAGCAAAAAACAGTCTATTTATTATTCTGCAGGTCCACTCTACATGTTTCGGGTGTCAACCACACCCATCATCACGAGTACACAAAACTGTAACTACAGCCTCCTGTACTGCTCATATTTTTTGTAGCTGCACAAAAAATATGACCAATACCGGAGGCTCTAGTTACAGTTTTGTGTGTGGTTGACACCCGAAACATGTAAAGTGGACCTGTAGAATAATAAATAGACTGTTTGTGTTGCATCTCGTTGGACAATTATTAGTATATAATAAAATACATTTCATGACAAGTATGAAACTCCTACATGTTTCGGCACCCTCCTTATTTTATTGTGTTTTATTTTATTACGTGCATTTGTTCGCTGATATATTGACTGTAAGAGTGTGGTGTAACATAAAATTGCACTCTAAGAAGTTCGACAGTCATGGGCATAATATCTACCGTTTACAGTTTTTTTCTAACTTGTTCATATCCATTGATAGGCTAAGTTGTCCGCTGTGTCCCAACGTCATGTAAGATAAGTTCAATAGATCCACCAGAAGATAATTTCATTTTCATCGTTGATAACAAATGCGTCGTACTTCACAGAAAGCTTAACATTTGACATAATTCCTTTCGACGAATATAAAGAATGATAGAAGTGCAGGTGATGGTGTTATCCTTTCTGGCCACAAACCCGACACCCACAACACACAATAATTCAAGGAATTATTGTGTGTTGTGTTTAACGGAGTTTGTTTCGCAGCAAATGTTCGTTCACATACAGGCCTGTGAATAAATTAAAAATCGATCAGTATTTTGAAAGGGCGTATTAGCACTCTTGTGCTGTACAAAGCCATGTTTAACGGAATTGTGAAGTAAATTATATGCAACACTCTGGCCATATGGCCTGAAGAAGTTCTGCATTGAAAAGTGCTTTAGGAACTGTGGTAGAATAAAATGTGGCATGATTTATTATTAATTTGTAAGATTAACATAGAGTAAGGTCAACCGATATGTAAGAGTATATTTGTGCTTGTTGGGTTAATATCTAAGACTATAAAGTCCAAAGTCAGGAAATTAAATGAGATGCTTAACTGAGTTTCGGGAGAGGGTACTTCACTGAGTGGTATTTATTTGTAGCATGCACATATCCTTCAATTTACCCCCAGCAACTTATAGGATTGGCAATCACCACAAAGTTAATATAAGAATTTACCTGTAATGAAAGTTTAATTTTATTCTTGATTTACTTATTTAATGATGGATTCAGTACTTGAATATATTAATTTCCTACATCTTTCGCGAAGAAATCCATATATAACCAGCAACAAGAATCCACTGAAAACAATGCAGTTTTTCTTGTATCTCAATGTTTTTGCCATGAATTTACGCTCTGAATACTTGGCTGAAGTTAAACGATTTCAAAGCTGTGGGTACCCGGATGCTGGGATTCCTTTATTAGTGTAGAGGCTTGTGGGGAAAATAAAGAAGTTTCCGAAGTCTTTATCTCAGTCGTCGAGGTCAAATTTTACCAGATGTTTTTAAGCAGAGAACCAGGCAAGTAACACCATGTCCATCATGAATTAACACTACTTGAAACTGGAAAAAAAATTAGCGCTAAATTAAAGTTCATCGGGCCACATTTCGTGAAGGTGAAATTAAATTATATTGAAGTTTCCACATATAACTCGTCTTAGGAAATATGACTGCATGGCTGCAAGTATGTACCACATTAACAGCTAAAAACTTTACTCCGAATATTTTTGACATGGCGTGTTAAAATATACATAACTGAATATTTTTCTATTCTTTGTACAGTCTTCAAATATGGCCACAGATTGAAGGCTTTTGAGGAGCCGGCGATGAGAAAATCATTTGAACTTTTCACTAAATAATATTTGGCGATCGAATCCAAGAGGATTATGTTAACGTGTCAGGGAGCAGGCATAGAGAAGAAGGGAAATGAAGAGATAGTTTGGTGTGTATACCCGAGAGAAACTGACCACTTTAAGTAATTTGGTTAAGATGGGAACATGTTTTTTTTATTGAAATGGAATAAGATGGCTGGAGTGCATTACTGTAGCTCAGGAAAGCAGCACGTGGCTAACTGTTGTGACAAAATGCAGCGTATTTCTTAACAGGATGAGGCACCATTAAATTCTCAAGACTGAGTCTGCTACGTTGAGTTGACTGAATATTTTTGGTATCTGATACGAAAAACGTAATTAACTGAATAAACACTTTATGCAGTGAAATATCTCCTAAGAAAAATTTGCATCCACTGTGACTGCAAAAGTTAATCAAAAGTAATTTTCCATAGACCATAAAAATTAAGTTAAGGGGGCATTGCGGTATTTAATGCAACTCATTTGTGTCATTTAATCATGATTATATTTCCACACAATCCTTTAACACACTGAAGCGCTTTCCCATATTGGCATGTACTTAAAATTCTCTCGCGGAGGAAGTTGTACTTTTGCAAAAGCAGCATTTCACGAATAGCGATTTACACGTCATTATTGTTTTAGAATCGGCAGTAACCAAAAGCTTTGCTTCAATCACCAAAGCAGAGGCAGGATCAGCGCCATAGGGTGAGAAAGACCAGATGTTTCAGGTGAAAAGACTGCAACATCTCTACTCTCCGAAATGCTTCGTTTGAGGTTACATTCTTGTGCAACAGGGCCACAGTGTCCAGATCTCCTCCTGCAGACAGCCGCATGAGTTTGTCGCAGCGTGTCGCATTCGACTGTCGTCCTGAATCGTGTGTTCCGAAGCATGCATTCAACCAGTTTGTCTCTCCTTCAACACGCAGTACACACGCCGGAACTTTCCAGTAGCCTGACGCACTCTTAATTTTTAAACTTATGGATAATTTTGGTTTTTTATACTGCATTCCAGCCTGTTGTGTTTGAAGAATGATACAGTGCACCCACGTTACGTCACTTGTCACTCTGTTTGAGGGGTGATACGGTGCACCCACGTTACGTCACTTATCACCATGTTTGAGGGGTGATACGGTGCACCCACGTTACGTCACTTGTCACTGTGGATTCCACGAACTGGTTTCATTATTCTTAAACTGATGAAGTTGTAAAAGAACATTTTTAAAACGTCGATTGTTTGTCCTTCCTTCAGACCTGTTGGTACACAGGGTGCACATGTTTGCGTACCCCATTTCTTCACGGTCAGTTTTGTTTGTAGATTTCCAAGGAGTAACTCCAATGCAGCTCATAAATTTCAAATGATGTCCAGTCACTTTTCCAGAATCAGCTCCTCCTGACCTTCAGGACGACCAGCACTATCGACATCAAGAAGGTCCATTCCACCGCTTCCGTATCTTCTGCACCATTTTCTGACATATTTCACTCTCATTTAACATTGGCCACATACACCAATTTTCGGCGAATTTCGGCGAGGAAATGTATTTTGACCATAAAAAACAAATCACACTACCAGACGCTTCACTGGATAAATTTCCCAACGTCACAAACTTGCACATTAACTTATGCCCAGAGAAGCATCTGACTGACTAACTTTATGCCATCTGTTGCATGTTGCCTACTGCAAAGTAAAGAACTAGATTGAAAAGCGAATCTCGGACTAGGGGAACTTTTTTTTTGTGGCGCTGTGGCCCAACGCGGGCCATGGCCTCCTCATTCACGAGGTTCCTAGATCACACACAACGACGCATCACATTCAGTAGGATTACTCCGGACGAGTGATCAGCTCGTCGCAAAGACCTCTACCTGACAACACACAACACTCACAACAGACAGACTTACATGCCCCCGGTGGGATTCGAACCCACAATCTAGCAGAAGAACGTCCGTAGACCTACGCCTTAGATGGCTTGGCCTCTGCGACCGGCACTAGGGGACCTTGCTGAAAATGCCACTTATTACCGCTGTGCTTGGCTACGGCAGAACAACATGTGATAAAGATGCCGATGGTTCAACACAGACCCTGAGACACTTCAAACTATATCTCGTTTACAGTAGCTTCAGATTCCTGATTCCTTCTTTGAATTCGTAGTGGACTTTTCGAAGTAAGCAATGCCTTACACATTCATGCTAGCCATAGCCTGTGTATGGTGACCCTCTAGTTTTCATACAACACTGAACGACCTTCACAAATCAAGTTTCTCACCATTTAATTACTTCACAATCCTTAGGCCCAAACATTTTCTTTTAAAAACACTTGCGTTTTTGTCATTAATATAGGGGATCATGTTTCACACCCACAAACCCAAACGTAAACTGACAGAATTATTGTTATTCTGAACTTCAGGACTGAAAGTAAGGGACAACAGTAACTCCTGAAACAGATAATAAAAAATATATCTAGGTTTTATTCTTCTACTAATAACATTATCATTTGTAATGCATTTTCTCTCAGACATTCTGCTAAGATTCAGCAATCTTAAATAAATTATTACCTGATAATTACCTTATAAATTGTTGCTGAGACTATTATAATTAATGATAAAACTTTTAAGTTGCTGTCATATTCTGAAAACCAAATCGAGTTAACCATTAAGAATAATGCGAATATGGATACCAATAAAATGCATTTAACTTCGAAATTAGTGATGAAATAAGGACTGTTTTATTTAATGAAGAATTGGTCGATAAAACGAATACGGTTAGTGCACTATTACAGAATATATAAACGGAAGAATTTCACTGGAGTGCCCTGTCTTTACGTTAGGAATCAAGTGGGCTCCGCATTCTTTCCCTGTACAGTACGTGGTTGCTTATACCAATAGCAGCATGTCATAGGACAGCTTCTTTAAAGCCGATGACGCAGCGCACTCCTTTCCTTCTCCTGCTGTCTCAAACGTGGGCGCAATTGAAATTTCTGATTTCTTGCATCATATTCGCAAGTTAAGAGGGGATTCGAATGCGAGGAACTACTGTTCATGTAGTCATTTTAACACCAGTACTGCAAGTATTTTACTGTTTATGCTGCTGCTACTAATACTACTACATCTACCACTACAACCTTCTCTACCACGGCTACTATATATATGCTTATTTACATTGCCGGTCCTAGTGGCCGCGCGGTGGGTCTGTGGCCACTCGCTTACTGGGATTATGGGTTCCAATCCCGCCGTTGGCATGGATGCCTCACCCCTGTGCGTGTTTTGTGTTATCAAGTAGAGGTCTTTGCGAAGGGCTGAACACTCGTCCCGAGGAATCCTACCGAGTTTTGTGTGTCTGAGTGTGATCGCGAAGCCTTGATGATGAGGAGGTCCTGGCTCAAAAGGGGCTTTTGCGCCATGGATAAAAATTAGAACTTATAATAATAATTATTATTGTTATTACTGTTACTAATGATCCACTATGCTGTTCTTAGTGATTTTCTAGTACTGCTGCCACCCACTGACCCTGGAACAAATAATGCTCATTCTACTGATTTTACTACTGCTGCTGCTACCACTGCTGCTACTAGCAAGTATTATGCAGTAACCTGTTACTTCATACAGCTGTTGCTTCTCGCAGTACGTCTGCTAATAATAGTAATAATAATAATAATACTGACATTGGTAAAGCCAGAACAACGTCAAATGACACTACAGCTAAATTTCCTTTCCTTTAGAAATTTCTTCTCGCCGTCTACAGCTGGTCCAATATTTTATGTGCACACTCAATATTGCTCTGCTGTACATTCACTATTTTTCAAATTATTTATGTATAATTTTACTGTTAAAAATAGCTTTTCCTTACATGTATTTCCTTAGGCCTTGGGCTCAATGTCATATTTCGTATCGAAGATCAAATTAGTAAGGATGTGCGCAACGTCTTCGATTAAACCTACCTTCCCTTGATGACATCACCAGAAACAAAATCGATTTCACCGTCATCATCCACGGTACATTCATGATCACCACTTCGCCTTTATCAACAAGGCTTAACAAAAATTTTCCGATTTACCGTGGTGAGCGAAAAATTAAGGCTGATGAATGGAAAAGCCTTGCCTTTTACTTCAACGAAAAATGTTACATCTTGTACACATGTTATAAAATTACAGTATGTTATAGCTATGGTGTCTACGATGTGTGGTGGTTAAACAGGCTGGTGTGACGCAATTAGCCTGTACTACCTGTTGTAGCTGCGGCTTCCCTTGCGGAGGAATACCTGCAGACTAGGGTTTTGAGTCCATAGGTGAAATCAACAAACCTATGTTGGTTCCTAGTTGCAAATAAGCATCTAACTCTAGACAGCAGAGCGGTGTTTAACAACGTAATGGTCGCTTCGCTGATTAAGAAACTCTTGCTATATATGGAATGAGAATTTTTGTCACCGTGTTACAAGAATTTGTTACGGGATCCATTCCTGAGACAGTTTAATCTAGGCCACAGTCCCATATCTTACTTGCCTAAACTGTACTTTGGTATTATATATATATTTATTTATTTATTTATTTATTTATTTACTGCAATTGGGTTGTTACCCGGTGGCAGTGGTTATTTTACATGTAAACAAAACATGAAATTTGTTACTACTAGATTTAAGTCGGGAGGGCTACATGAGGAGCATGTAGTGGCAACTTGGAATCTTGGGAACCATCTCAGCATTTGCTTATAGACACAGGGAAACCAAGAAAAACCTGTGTCGAGGTGGCCGGTCGCAGGACCTTCCGAGTACTGACTGCCCTATAACACCCCCAAATTTTCCTACTGATCTCTTCTTTTCAGGTTTACTACCAAAATTGTTCATGCATTCATTACGTTCTGGGAGACCAAAATTGATGAGATAGAAGAGACCGAAATGGTTTGTACATTTTGCTGCTGCTGCTGCTGGCGGAGGTGGTGTTGATGCGTGCTGCACCTACTTCTGACTCATACTCCTTGATTTATTTCTGTAGCAATATCTGTTGGAACACATATATAAAAGCCGTTCCCGGTGGTCGCGCCATCTAAAACGTGGGTCTCTGGCTGCTCGACTTGTGGCATAATGGGTTCGAATCCCCCCGGGGGCGTGAATGTCTGCCTCTTGGTGAGTTCTTGTTTATCAGGTCGAGGTATGTGCGACGGGTCGATCACTTGTCCAGAGGAGTCCTACCGAGTACGGAGTGTCTGAGTGTGATCAAGAAAACACATACAGGTGGCTCGGACCTATTACGGCTGTGGATCTTTGAGAAAGAACACATCATACAAAACCCCTTTACATAATTTATTTCAGCCACCTGTTACTTATATTTATCAGTCCCATCCAATGAATTTTTAGGTTTCCCTGACATAAATTCTTTTACGGGATGAGGTTGTCAGTAACACTCTCAAACCCAAAAGTGAAGGCCCAGGGTATTCGTTTTCCCTTCGACCTGTCCGACATTAGATACCTTGCCAGTAGTTATACTGCTACTGACGCGGCCCTCAGGATCCTTTGACCACGCAAACTGCACCACTTCGTCAAAGCCTCAGGGCCCTGACCTCACAACACCTCAATGTCTGAGCTTCCTTCGTAATGTCAGCCTTGCACTTCAGTCAAAAACAACATATAAAGTTATCTTTATTAGTACAATCTTTATGTCTTAGGTTAGAAGAAGAATGTAAAGTATGTTTAACTGAATGATAGCACACATATCATGAATTTCATTTGCTTTTAATTTAATCTTGATCGTAATTTAAACTGCCTGTTAACATTCCCAAATATTTGAACTTCGCCGCATTTTCGAAGAATCTTTGTACGAGGGATATGCTTCTTCTGAATTGTTCTGACAAAACCTGAACATATACTTATTTCCTACGGAGGCTCTAATGGATTTTATATGTTTAGGTTTTTGTTAAGAAATTTATATTTTAGTCCCACAAATTGACATCATCGTAAACCACAATTTTACATGTCTATTTTAATTCCAGGCCTTCTTGATGTTATGGCATCTTCCAGCTAGTGGGTTCTAAAGTGTAGCGGGCGATAAAGCATCTTAATTCAGCGTTACGAAACATGCAACTTGTGGGCCGCAAGTGGCGATTAGAATTGAAGTCTCTCTCTCTCGCGCGATATTTTCTGTACACATTTAACTTATGTCCCGAAACCCGAACGAAGGACCACATATTAGTGATTTGGTGAACTTCACACGTACAGTAATATTTGGTGAAAATTATAGACGTTGTAACAAGATTCCTGCTTACTGCATGGAAAAGCCGTGTATTTTGGGAACTTTAGGGTGGGAGGAGTGAGAAAAATACGGAGTTGCAAGCTCCATCATACCCTTAACATTTCAGTTGTCAACATTCTATAATAATAATAATAATAATAATGCGTAATGAAGGTGTACTGCCTTCTAACAGAAATGAGTACCAGGAATATTTCTTAGCAGTAAAAGCGGTCGGTGCGTAGGCCTGACAACCTTACCACCTACATGTGCCAATTGTCATGAAATCTGGGAGCCTCAACATCCTGGAACCCTCAGGGTCTGCCCAGGTCTGTATAGGGATTGCTTTGCTTTTACGTAGATAATGTGGGCCGTGGTGGCTCATTGGGCATAGCGACTCGCTACAGGCTGGACGGTACGGAGATCTAATCTCGAGGGGGGGGGGGAGATTTTCCACAACCGTCCAGACTGGCCCTGGGGCCAACCCAGCCAGCTGTATGATGAACACCGAGTCGGCTGCAGCATAGCGTTTGCCACCCACCCACAACTAGCGCCGAAGGTGAAGAAAGAATATATACCTCTATTCCCCCGCGGGGCCATCGTGGTTTATTATACGTCAGAAAGAATAAGAAACTGATAAAACTATATTAAACAAAGCTAGAGAATGCTAAAAAATAAAGGGCATTTTTAATGCTCACCACATCGGAGACTCTCAAATCAAGTAACTTGTGTATTGCTCCATTTCTTCGTAGAAAAAAGGTAAAGCAGTCCCGTTACAGGCCAGGGCAGGTCCAGAGAGTTCTTAGGAAGTTAAGGTTCCCAGATTTCGTAACAACGGCACAGGATGGTGGTAGGTTGTCAGCCTTAGGCACCGGCCGCCTTTACCCCCAGGAAATACTCCTGGTATTCATTCCCGTTAGAGGCTGAATCGACCCCAGGACCAGCCTGCATCCGGATACCACACCACCCCAGCCAAACCACAAGGTAACACCAACACACATCGTACCAGAACAATACAACCCATGAAATAACTCAGCAAATAAGTCGCAAGCTCCTGGGGATGGATGTTAATACATCCGAAACATGTTGAGCATTAAATAATGAAATAATAAAGCAAGTGACAGCAAGTTGGTCTTCCTTTATTCAACTATCAAGATGATGCACGGTCCAATAAACAAAAGCTTCCTACTTTTTTCAACTCAGATTTATGTTACTGAGCTTGGTAAAATCACGTGCCGCTCTACTGATGGATCAGTTATACTACCATGAAATTAGGGGTATTCCTGCAACTGAGACTATATAAACACAGTACTAAGGGATGAATGATTGGATGACTTATCGATCGATCGATTGTTTGATTGAGCGGCTCACTCACTGAACTATTGGAACAGACCACCTGGTCTGGTTTTATGGACGAAATGAGTGAGCTAACTGGCTGGACCAACGTAATGGACTAGCTGTCTAGATCAACTGATGGGAGAAACCAGTGGCTGGACCGACTGATATACTGGACTGACGGGACCGATTGACTGTAGTAACTGACTGAAATAAATGGCTGGATAAACTAGATGAATTAATTGATCGGAACAAATTACAGACTGACAGAATGAAAGTTTCAGTACCTGCCGGGGTGACAGGACTGAACCTGTCGTAACAAAATCAGGAACGCCGTCATCCGTCCATTGTAAGAACGCCGGTGTCGCTAATAACATTTTGCCAAGCGAACGTTAGCGAAACTTTCCATATGATTCTTTCCAAATTTCCTGAGCTAAATATTGGACCCACATTTTTTTTTCGAGTGGTAAACTTATTCATTTATTTCTTCACAGCATGAAAGTTATTAATTTCAAGTAATTACAACATTTTTTTATCTTCATCTTTGCACCGTGCATTTCGTAGAATCATTTAATTAGCACACCGCCTAATGCACATATACAATATTTTTTACCTTAAAACATTTAAAATCGCTCCAACATGTTTCGATCCGAAGATCATCTTCAGGGAACTACGCTGTTCCTTGCTAAAGTCACATTTTTAAAATACACTCACTGATTGATTTTCTTATATTAATTTAGTGTTTTAGCAGCATAGTGTTGTGGCAGCATGCTTCCACAACATAATGCTGCAAACTATATATATATATATATTTATTTATTTATTTTTATATATATATATACTGAGCTAAATCTAGTGACCAAATAATTGCTGTCCATTCTTCCATTACATGTGTTTCTTGCACTTATGTTCAATGCCTTATTGGGCCTGAAAAGTAAAATAATTTATTACAGTTAATAGTGCAATTTACTTAATACTAAATAAATGGACGTACTGAAAAGACCCTAAAAAAAGAGACCATTTGAAAGACACTATTGTGTATTTCCTACACTTTAACACTGAAGGGGCAGTAGGTTTCTCCGAAACATTAGGAACAAGATACAAAAGGACAAACTGGCATAACCCGTAAGACTACATTCTAAAAGTTGCATGCACTTTTGTATGTATGGATTTGTGATTTCTTGAGAGCGGTACATTGTTAGGATGCCTGAGGGGAGCAGCAGAAAGGAGAAGTAATTCAATGTTATCTGCTAGCGAACCACTTAGGAGAAAGCAGACACATTTAAAGATACATTATTTTATATTGAGAAAAATTCCTGTTGTTGTATTGCAATACAGTTAAATTTTGTTTCTAAGTGGAAGGAGAAGAAAAAATTTCTAATGAAAGAATCGACTACTGTCTCTCTGTGCCTTTTCTTAAAAGCAGTTTCCCACGCCTAGTCCAAAAACGTTTTACATGCAGACATTCCGGTTCACAACAGAATAAAAAGCAGACATGTATAAAGAATGTCCATGGAATGTGAGTTAAGAGAAAAGACTATGAGACACTAGCTCCATCGCTTGAGTGGACATCAGGCTGTTAACATGGCAGGCGCGATCAGGGCTTGATATAACAGAGACAATTCACGGCAGTGCACATACAAAATGAAGGACAAATCAATCTGGCAGGGCGTAATTTACAGATTTCTCTGTTCTTAAATACGCGAGGAATATATCTGACTTCATCTTGGAGCAGTTATTGAAATGGGTGTTAGTGTAATGAAATGTGACCAAAAACATTTTCAGATAAACGTAGCACGACAGTTGTTACATTTAGCAAATTTAGTGAAGAATGAGCGTCAGCTATACGGAATATAGAATATTTCTAGCTACTAAAAGTTAATAAGGCAAGGAAATAATAACAACTAAATCCATGTACTAAGATACTCCATGGGAAACAATAATCTCTATACGCGATGCTGTAAAATTCCTGCTGCATAAGAACTTGAAATATGTATTACCATTTCTACATCATCACACTAAGTATTCCTATCACGAGCCAAGGGCAGGTTCATGTATCCAATCTACACCCTCTCATTTTTTTAACACCCGCTTCAACATTTTCCTCCCATCTAATCCAAGGTTCTTTTAGTGATGTCTTCCGGTTAGATTTCCTCTACCCCCCCCCCCCCCCCCCAATAACAAAAGACACTGTTCCTCTCGCCCATAACACTAAGATGAATACTATACGTGGGGATGATGTTAACT
>Ga0123352_10011279_pt1 | contig 14075 bp, 7 predicted proteins | sample TergutLab28metaG_FD_89700 | JGI IMG/M metagenome (GOLD analysis project Ga0123352, IMG submission 89700) | Labiotermes labralis P1 segment gut microbial communities from Petit-Saut dam, French Guiana - Lab288 P1 | ecosystem: Host-associated > Arthropoda: Insects > Digestive system > Gut ...
ATATATATATATATATATATGTCTCTTAGATGTTTTGGCTGGTCGGCTGATCTCCCTGAGCGTAGCGACCAGTCGAAACATGTAGCAGCCAGATAAGGTTAAATACATATCAGAACAATATGTGCATTTGTTGGTACTAAGAGATTGCAGCAATTTAAACGTGTTTAAATGAAGTAAGTATAGGTGAACATTTGTTTGCCACACTTCCTATTCAAAATATTCTAAATTATGGAGATAATAGTGTTTCCAAGTGTGCTGTAGAGTATGCCACAACCAGGAGACAATTAAATTGACTTTGATATTTCAGCTTCTGAATGGCGCCAATAATGCTAATTTTCTTGGAAAACGGGCTCAAAATACGGACAATAAATATAAACACTAATGTTTATCAGCTAGAATTTTTGATATCCCACTTTCAAACACTCTAAAAAGTGGGACTATTTAACTTTAAATTCCTCTTTTATATTGTGGAACACTAAAGTGTAGGAAGTTTTCTGTATAAATGGTTGAGTGAATGAGTAAGTGGGTGAAAGGGCCAGTCAACCGGCCACCCGGTACAGAAAGTGATCACTGTGAGATGGCGCGTGAGAGCAGTAATTTGTCTTTCTGCTGATAAGCATTACGAGCTGGTTTATTTTTATGTGGCATCAAGACAGCTAAAGTGTGAGGCGAATTTCTATGCCCAGTCTATAGCAGCTATTAGCAATACTCGCATACAAGTTTTCTTCTTATTTTAACCAAATATTAATCGCAATTAAACGGGTTATTTGGGACCGACTGGCAGAAGAAAACTGTCCCAGTGTAATATCCGGGCATTTTTGTGGATCCTGCGAGAGGAATTGACCTTGAAGCGAGAGTCAGATCTAGACAAGTGAACAATTATATCAGGACGCTAACCACAAATTTGCCATTAATTGGCGTCTTCGTGTAATTTTGCTGCAAATCTTGAATGCGTTTCTAGTTACAGTCAATAGGCCAACTTCTTTCCTTTAAAATTACGCATGATTCATTACTTAGAATATTTTCTTCATTACGAAGGAGAAAGTTGTATGATTGGGAGGGAACCATACAGTGACGGAGTGTTCCACAGTGTAAAATTTTCAACCATTTTATCGCTTCTGAAGAAGCGTGGTTGGAACATATCACAAGACACTGAAGGCCACCTCGCCGTCATACTTTATATTTTTCTATAACCAGTTATCACAACATGGAGAACAAGCGAACTTCTGGTGCAAGGGCGACATTAGTAAAACCACTGATTTTATAGTCATAAAATTCTGTATGATTACAACTCCGGGGAAAGTATGAAACTTGCTCTGAGTTAACAACATGGCAAATTTCTAATTTTTTTTTTTAGTTTTATGGTGTCATTCATTCACCATTGTAACTAAGTGTGTGAAAACCTATGCTCACATAGATCAGAAACTACATATGTGCAAAACGTTTTGCAAGTGAACACTTATAAATATGGCGACATTCCGAAAGGTTCAAGCTCTGATGGACCCACTGAAGAGAGATCCCATAGTGGATTTGTATTTGAAAGAACCAAAACAATAAGAACCATCTAGAAATATTCTGTGTAATAAGAAAATATAGTGTCATATTTATGCGCGGAAATCCTTATTGCTGCTCACGTAATTTTGAAATCCTTAAAAAATTGCATAATATATATATATAAAAAACACATAATGGCTAGAACCATGCGGGTACGCGGTAGCGTAGATGGTTGAGGCTGGGCGGCTTCGATTCCCAAAGGTTTCATTGGATTTTTAATTGACTTTGGCCTAAACTCTCCGGCCGCGCTATGGTCCTGCGGTCGACCTAGCCTCTGACAGAAGTGAGAACCAGAGGTATCTCCTGGCAAGCAAAGGCGGCCGATGCATAGGGCTGACCAATTAGCCACCTTCATGTACCGATTGTCTAGCAGTCCTGGTAGCCTCAACCTCTTGAAGCTCTAAAGACATTTTCAGGCCTTATTAAGGGGATAGGTCTAGCTAGCCTAGGAATAGAACGATCGTCACAGCCTGTCTCATGAGCATCATGATATGAAATACTTAATATCTGCTAAGGCTGCCGCAAGTTGAAACTAGTGACTGATGAATGAAAACCTAGAACCTCATCGGTACAGGCCTTCCAGGCGGTAGGGTAAAATAACATGTATATGCGACTGTGTTTAAATTATTTATTACTTTCGTTTGGTGATTTAATGGAACGTACACGGATGTAAGTCTATTCTATTGACAACTGGGAGGAGATGGACCTTTTGTGATCTGTTTAATGTCCTATATCGTGTGCATACAATGGTGTCGATAATGCTAACACACCTAGTTCATCCGATAATTTTGTGTGTCTCGCTATATTCTGTTGAGACCCAAATAGTGTCTATGTTTAGAGTAAAATCAGTATCTACTGACAGATAGTAATTGTGTTGATATGTGCCTGTAAATAGCCTAATATTAACATTTAGAAATGTGTTACATCATATAGATAGACAGCTTTAGAATATCTCTATGATACAGTAGTTTCAGAAAGATCTGCGATAATAGTGCCTGGAGCTGTGCTTCTCCATACTCTACTTGGATTTATGTTTATTTAATCACACTGAAAATCTTAATTTCGTCTTGGTTAGGCTAACGGAAATTACATAAGTAACTATACGTCTAAGTGTTAATTTCTATACAATGAATAATTTGTAACAGTGCTAATTTCTATTATTTTACATTTGTCAGACATAAAAGGAAATATTTCTACCGCCTCCAGGTTTGTAATTCTTTGAATATACGAAGTATATATATCAAGATTTGAAAGCATATATATATATATATATATATATATAAAACTTATCTCAGGACAAGGGTTCAAATTATTATCTCCTATACTCAGTTCCATTCTTTATCATTATCGTGTATTTCGCAATTTTCTCCTATTTTTTTTCGCATTCTATGGCAAGTACGTCTAAAAATGTTGCATACGATTCCTGGATTTGTAAAGTTACCAAACTGTAAAATCCTACATTATGTACAAAGGGCCTACCTTTTGAAATGTTTGCTCATCAGACGCGTTTTCGGGTGTATTTCAAAAACTGCGAAAAGCGATTGTCAGCGTCGTCAAGTTTGTATGTCTGTCCGTCCGCATGGGAAAACTCGGCTGCCACTGGACGGATTTTCATGTTGTTCCATATTTGAGGATTTTTCTAACAACCGTCGAAAGAACTGAAATTTTATTAAAATCTGACAAGAATAACAGGCACTTTTCATGGAGACCTATATATATATATATATATATATATATATATATGATACTATCTCGCTGAATGCTTCTTAGAATGAGAAATGTTTCAGACAAATGTTCGCTCTGGTTCGAACACAAGTTGGGTGAACAATCTGTTCCAATGTAAGAAGCTGGTTCAAAAAGGATTTATTTACTATTAATAATCACTGTTAAACACAAAACTAAATGCACTTAATTGCTTCCAAAAATTAATAGTTATGTACTACGTCACTATAATGCACTTAGTTAATTTTATGGTGTTCCCATGAGCTCACATAACACACACCCCTATGGTGAAGCACTTCTAGAACCCTTTGTTCTATGATTCGAATTGTAACAACACGAGTTGCATGCTTATTCCCCTATGGAAAGCGACTCACAGACTGACTCATGCTATAGCAAGACGCGAACTGAACACTGAAGCGAAGCCAACTGGACAAAGAAAAAAGCTATGACGTCACATAACTCGTGTTGATTGCGTCATTTCACACGGTCACGAGTTGTGCAATCACTGCACCAATGTTACGCATATTATTTGCGAGAAAATTCAACTGTAAAAATTGGCCTTAGCGTAACACAAAAGTTGTAGAGAAAATCAAAGCACACATTTCTTGTTAGATAACTTTTTTCCGACAATCGTATATTTTGTGAGATTATACAAAAAATTATGGTACAGACAGACAGACCACCCCGACAATACAATGATGCTTATAACAGCGCTTTACATGCTGGATAACTAAGGAAAGAATACAGACACACAAACATTTTGTTTAACACTTACTGCTCATAATTGATTAATTCCGTCTTATCCCTTATAATTTTTACGGCAGCAGTTACGAAAACAGAGAAACTATGCAACAACTTATCCGTCATTACGATCTGTTTTAGTCAAATTTTATGTCCAAGGACAGTAATAAGCAAACGAACATTCTTTTGTTTCAATGATGCATTTATACGCAACTTGTGAAAAGAGTGGAAATTAGTTGTAATACGACGATGAGTCAATAAGTACCCGCAATATATGTTTAATTAACATTTATTAAAACAGAGGTAGAAATCTTAAAATACAGCATTTTTCAACATAATCCCCTTGCTTTTCGATGCACTTGGTCAATCGCCACACAATCTTCTTTATGCCCTCAGAACAACATTTTGAATTGAGAGACAAGCTACGCATGCACCGTTTCTTTCAGTTGGTGGTCCGTGGTAAACCGACGACCTCTTAAGACTTATTTAAGTGGAGTAAACAGGTGAGAGTCCGAAGGGGCAAGGTTAGAACTACACGGGGAATGCTCCAATATCTCAAAGTTTAGTTTCTTAAGAGTTTCAACAGTGTGGGGGCAGGCATTGTCGAGGAACAACACAACTCCGTCTGACAGCATTCCTCGTCATTTCCTTCGAATTGCAGGCTTTAGCACTGTTCGCTGTTGTACCCGTCTCTTGATAACGTTCTAGTAGTAGCTATTGTGAGTCCCAAAATCTGTAAGCATAACTTTCCTGAGACTTGGTGCGTTTTTAACTTCTTTCGAGGGGGGGGGGGCTGCGAGTGAGGATGTTTCAATTCCATACTATAGCGTTTACACTCTGTCTCGTGATAGTAGATCCATGTTTCATCTCCCACGAAGATTCTTTCCAAGAAGTGGTCGCCTTCAACACTATAGCGATCCAAAAGCCGTTTGCAAATGACCAAACGATTCTCTTTGTGTAATTCTGTGAGTTCTTCTGAGACCCATTGCGCAGACATTATGGAAGGCAAGCCTGTTGTGGATAATTTCATAGGCTGAACCATGACTAATTTCCGGTTGATGTGTCACTTCATCAATAATCACCCGTCTGTTCTGCAAGATCGTGTCACGGACTCGTTCCGATTTGCAACAGTAATGTAAGTGGATCGGCTACCGGCTCATTCCTCATGCTTAACGCTTGTGCGAGCATTCTTGAACTTCTCGATCATTTCGCAAAAAATCCGCTGCGACACGACACTGTTCCCTTACTGCACTGACATCCTTCTATATTCATTTCGACACCTTCTACACCGTCAGCATAAAAAACGGATCACTGCCCACTGCTGTTATATGGTGCAAATGACAAGCGAAGTGTCCATGTTTATGGCTCACAACTCACGATGTGGACTCTCAATGTCACACCTGCACCACGATAGTAGGACAGAAGTAGAACCGCGTCATGCCCAAACAACGGTGTAGCCAACTGCAAGACATGTACCTATAGAGCGGATAATTTTTGACTCATTCTCGTATAATTGCTTTCAAAAATCGGTACATATAATCTGCATTATTATTGGTGATATAAATTAAACATAAAAGTTTTGTTGTGCAACAATTAGCACGTTTATTTAACTGACAGTGACAAATAACTCAACAACAACAAAACAATAAAATGAATTGTTGTGTTTTCATTTCGAAATGGTTATACGAACACGCCATATTGTTGGGTTATAAGAAAATTACATATCCTTTTTTTTGGTTTATTTTACGACCCTCTCGTTTAATAAATGTAGAGCGTCACACTATCGGGTGGTTCGGCAGTAACGATTTGCGACACTTAGAACAAGGCATCTGTCGTTGTGTTTCTCTCCGGAAACTTTTGAGAAGAGACTGAGGAAAGCCATACGAAACTGTATTCCGGATAACCTCTATCTGGGTCGTGATTTGAAAAATGTTAAGTGAGGGTCCTAGTCTCTCTAAAACAATGCTTGTTATCCATCGGTCACATTGGTATTTCTGACGACAGGGTATTCGGAGCCGATTGGCAACCTCGGGCAAGGTGATATCATAAGGTTTCGCCCTAGGACACCAGCAGAGTAGGATAAAGAAGTCTTGTTAGATTTCTGCCTCGTGACGGAACAGAAAAATGTCCGTATACTGGTGACGTGCTGGAAAGCTATTTCCTTACGCTAAATTGGTAGTTAGGCGAGAAAATTTTTTTGTACAAAATACGGTGTCATCTCTTGGCCTCCAAATTCACAGTAACATATTTTTGCAAGAACGGGCTATACGTATGTCCCGGAGGTGCCGATTTCGAATCCATGTCAGAGTATTGACTGTACTAAGAAATTGTCGTGTTTTCCCAGTCTTTCAGACCTATATTTCAATAGACCACAATCTCCTATGAATACTATAAATACTTACCCACTCATTATCAATCTTGTTTCCATGTTGTACTAATCTGCATAGCCTATTTTATTCGATCTGCTTCATTATAAACCATACAAGCAGTCTTTCGTAAGGGAAACTGAGCAACTCCAAGCCAGGTATGACGTCATATGAAGTTTGGGAGTCTCACGGGTTATTGTTTTACTTGGGGAAAGATAGAAACATATTATAATAAATATAAATATAGTAAACTGCTCAGCTTCGTCACTCTTCGTAAAGTGCTGTGGTTCGTAAATTTAGCTCGCGGACTCTCGCAACTACTCGCCTTATTTACGTTCAGCTTCTTTCCGACTTTCAGATATGTTAATGGAAACCTCATTTCCAAATTCATTGATTGAAATACAGTATTCGTGTCGCAAAATTCTATACGTCTCACGAAGCGGATTGCTGTAGCGATAACGTGTTATAATTGTATCCTGAAGGTCCTGGGTAGGAGTCTCAGCTGGAACACCAGACAATATAACTCTTGTTTCCTGTGGTTACCCTCAGTAACTTGAGACACTTTCCAGGGTAGTATATTTATTAGGTCACAAAGAACATCCTTGCAAATAATTTTTTCAATTTTGCATCTCATGATTAGACACAGAATGTGAAATTCTGACATAGTTGTAAAACAACCAAAAACCACTTCATATTTCGTAGTGACGTAAATTTCCGATTACTTTATGGTTCTAAAATTATAAAACTTTTTGTAGGGTAGTTCGAGGTTATATTTAAATTACACGAATTGTATTTAATAGTACCGTTCCTGCCATACGCCAGATCACTACAACATTATTTTGATTAGCCATAAATAATTTAAAAAGTAATTAGTTTTCATATAAAATTTATGTCAAATTTGGACATGTAGCACGCAAGGAGAAGTAAGAAATGCCTAAAAAATTATGTTCGAAAAACTGAATGGAAGAAGCCAATTGGAACACGTAGGTGTAAATGTGATAATAATATTAAAATACATATTTAAGGGATAAGGGGAAATGTTGTGACCGGTTTCTTAACCTCTGATCAGGCGTGAGCAACTTTTGAACAGCGAGGTGAACATTTGGGTTTGATATAAGGCGTGGAATTGTAGGACTAACTGAGCGACTACAAGCTTTTCAAGGACTCCGGTTCATGTCAAGCGTTCGATATGCGAATTGATTAAGTTAGGAGACAGCACGTCATTCCTAGACGAATATCGATTGCCAAGATATGAAGCAATGGACTGTGGTCGAATTTATCTACGATTTTACCAAATTTACGCTGTTTCATTCAGATGACAGAAAACTTTATAGTCATCGACATCAGGGTTCCATATCTCACAAGCGCCTATCCAAATTAAAACGCCTTCTTTAACACCCTATAGTTGAGTGCTGCCGAATGCTGCTGTACCATTCGTATTTCAGTCTTAGTCAGCTGGACGGTTTCTTTCACAATCGACTCCTAGAAATTTATCGAATATGGCTCCTTGGTTATGCGCGAAATAACGGCTACTCTCCTCCGTACAAACAAACCGGACACACATTCGAAACACCATGCCGTTTGTAACTTATGTGTAAATGACCGTTTGCAATTCGAGCCAAAGCTGTGCTTTGAAGGATAGTGTAGGTTGCAAGAAGCAACAGGAAGGTGTAATGCACATTTGGTACCTGTTTGAGAGTCCTGTGAATAAGTATTCACAGGTTAATATTTAACACAATTTCATACGTGCGTAGAATATGGGCCCATGTTATCACTTAATTTTGCGACGTTAATTCGAGGCCGAGAGTGTCGCTGATGCACCGGATTGTCACGAAGAGTGCCTTACCATTCAGTACTCATTGTATTAAGCCAAGCCTTTCTTGACATTATGTCTGAAATCAAGTAGTTATCCCTGCAGTTTCGTATTCGAGATAACGACGGTTTTCATTCTCGGCTTCGAGGTCGACTTCCTTGGTTTTCCTCAATAACCTCAGATACCTTCCTGAATAAATCCTTAAATGAATTGACAACCCCTTTTGCTTCGAAATATTTCATCCTCTCCAAAAAAGGCAATTTCTTCCCACGATATAAATAGTTATTTGAAGTTTGAAAACGTCTCTTCAGTTTTAGTTGTAAACTAGGAAATAACAGTACGTAAACATTGAGGCAGGATTTGAATAACGCCACGAGATTTGTTGCACTCGTGCCTGTTTTTATAAACGATAAACTTCTAAACCTTCCGCTTCTATCAAAGTATGAGAGACAGTTTCCAGAGAATTGAATGGCCTTCTGTTACGTTATTCCGTCTAACAGAGACTACGATATGGTTGTCGTATTACTGTTGGAGGGGAAATACTCTTGGGTTTCTGACATGTAATCTTAGGGAACAAAGGCCGGCACAGCTCATTTCATGCCTTGAGGGATCTCGAAATGTTGAGTCACAATGAGGTGGACTTGAAAAGAGGATACCTTCTCATAAGATATAACGACGGATATATTCCACAAGAACAATGGCTGCGTTGTCTTTCACTGTTCTAATTTCACAGCCACTTATTTTCCGTGGATTTAGTTATTATTTTGAAATTAATTAATTAATTACAAATTCGCAAACAGGGACGATTTATTACCAAAACACGCACATTAAATTAAATGATATGAGTTATTGGCTTGTTTGTTAGTTACGCTTATTAAAGTAATAACAGTTGGGTAGAACCGTTAATTGGGTATCATATAGCGGACAGAGTCGTTACAGCCATTTGTCATTTGTTAGTTTCGTTCCCGAAGCTTTGGTATTATATGAAGTCAATTGATTTAGAAGTGGCTTTTATCTTCTTTTTCTTTTCAGCAAGATTTTTCTTTTATTATTTCAGTGCATATAAGTTTGTCATGTTGACACCTGTTCAGTGTTTATATTATCCAGTTACCATGCAAGCTCCACCTTCGCTTGTATCCTGTTTCTAAAGCACATATGGTTCTGCTTTTGTTTCACCACACATAAAAGAGAATGCTTTGTGCGATCACCAACCACAGCATATCACGGCTGACTGCACAGTCAAGAGCATCATTAGAAACTTCTGAATACAATTTTTGTCCATTTATTCTGCAAGCGTTATCTATGAGATGGAGTAGCATTAACCTGCACTATACAGTGTGTGTATAAAGTATATGGGCAAATTTAAGGCGTGACTTCCCCAAGCGAAAACAAGGAAAAATTAATATCATTATGTCAGTAAAACGTATTTCGAGTTACATATCAACGGCGTGTTAACCTCAGTCCTCTAGTTGGTTATCTGTGAGGACACTTAAAGAACTCTACTGTACACAGCTCCAATTCGAAATGAAGAGGCACTTAATCAAAGCATTTTTGATGCCGGTCAAACCATTCGCAACCGCTCTTGGACTTTTGAAAGGTCGCGACATTCCATGATCACATATATCCATGCGTGCATTCATTCAGTTGAAGGAAATATGAACATTTGTTACGATACGTGACTTTATATATATTAAAAGATCAACAGTCATTAAATTAAGAAAGTTTATTTTATGTACATAATATATGTTGAGAATAAAGTAAAATTTTGCATGTAACCTCTAAGTTAAACTACAAAACCATACATTATAGGACACGTGTTTACATAATACTTTTTTGATATGAACAAATTAATCTTGAAGTTTGTCCAAGAATTTTAAAAACACCCTTTATAGTGAACACGTCTGTCATACTTTCTTGTATTGAGTCTCCTCACAGTTAAAAAACACCGATTAGACTACGATTATTTGTTAATATTCTTTAGGCAGCCAGTATTTTAACATGCTGGTATCATTATCTACTTCACGCTTCGGTACGTTTCATCGGTTTGTGACGTTGTTTATGGCTTTAAATGCAGGTACGTTTTGGGTAAGCTTATTAGTAACAGAAACGTATTCCATGGCGGCTGACGAATGACAGGTGATTACTACCAAACATTCTGCCTTTAGAAGGACAGTATTTGATGACAATGCCATAAATATTCTGGAAATCTTCAAATGACATATATTCTAGACAAAACAAACAATTTTTTTTATTTCGTTTCTTTGTGCCTTAAATGTTGTCTGGAATTAGAAAAAAAGAATAGGAAATTTACATAAAAAGTCTGTTTATGTCCTCTAGCCATTGTTAGTGGTCACAATTTAGACTATGTTCCTGTAATGCACGTGTTAAGGCCAAAAGCAATCATTTGTATAAATGAGGCAGAATGTGTTCTCTGTGAAGTACGAGCTCAAGCAGAAGAAAGAGTTAAACTTCGAGCGTCGAACATGATTGATTTTAAACGTCGCCTACTGACATTTTAGGATGCCGATTGTCAATGTCCGCGCTTACGATGTCTTCATGACAGTCGCTGTTAAATCTGTGACCAAGATCATGAGAAAATATACACTATGTTTCAAATACTAAGTGTTTTCTGCGGGGTGGAGGATGGGCAAGAATTCGCCAATTTAAAGTTTGCAGAAAATTACAGAACGAACGCCAAGAAATGGTCAATTTTGCAGTCATTACGTAACTTTTTGGCTTGTTGTAAACCTGTACTATTAAATGCAGTTTGATTGTCAGTATGAGATTCTTTAGGAATACATTAAATATTCTGAGGCGCGACATCCCCGTTGTGTACCAAATCACAACGTACGAAGTGAGCGTGATGCAGTTGTGTTTAGACTGCTTCACACTCACTTTGTACATTGTGACACATTAACTATATTCAGGCTTTGCATAACATTTCAGAAAATTCTTGGTTCTGTGCACATTACGACCCCTTTAAGTCAAGCACACAAAATGGATTTGGTAGCAGCAGTTTATATTTCGTTTATTGTCATACATGATGTGAAGGTGATTAGAAATAATGCGTGAATAATATTTTGAAAGGTAGGAGAAATCACACATTTTGTGGTACCTTCTTGCAATTATCTAGGAGATACTTAAAAATACACGGGAAGCCTCAGTCAAAGTGGCCGGCGACAGTGCCGAGACATGAACCAGACTCTTCATTAGTGTTAGTTAGAAAGGACACTGATAGGAAAACGTGTTGTGGTATTAGGACACGTGTAAATATTCGAATGCTTATTAATGGTAAAGAGTACCTTATAATTTTGTAACTGAATACTATTTTGAAATTAATAACGCTAGATTTGCTGATATTCAGAGTGCAGTCAGAGATTTTTACGGGAGGGGTGATTTCAGATAGGGATACGTTCACATACCCATACATATACACACATTAATCTCTTTAAATCTGTTGTCTATTAGGATCTGGTCTATAATGACGTGTTTCGTGCAGTATTATTCCATTACTGATAATATAATTACCAATATGCAAATACGGTTTAAATATTCCGAAACCCCATGTCTATGTAGCACATGACGAGCGTTTATTTATACGAACAGCAGATTAACTGAACCCGGGCACAGGTGATGACAGCTGTGTTTATGTGTCGATTTTAAAACAGGTGACACTGAAGCGATCAGTGTGAAACCCCAAATGCCAAAATAACCAGCGGATGGACTTTAACTGTGTCGACATTCACTCATGGAAATGCCTTTGATGTTGTGAATAGTGGTTTGTGCAGCACACTACAACAACACATGGTCAGTTCCTAGGTATATATATATATATAGTAACTAATCGTTAATAGTTTAGAATAAAACTTTCTTGTTACCAGAATAGAGGAAGAATCTAAAATTAAAAAAAAAATCTTTTTAAATTCTAATAACGTCTTTCAACGTATATGACGACAGAAACAATTGACACTTTTGTCGCGAAGAAATGAAGACTAGAAAAAGAAAATATATTTTGATGAAATTTAGTTCAGGACTTATTGCTTTGTCTTTTCTTACCAATAACTTAATTGAAGCAGAAGAAAAGTTGTTACTAACTCCTTTTCTTTTGTGACAATTGGTCTCTTCCCATAATACACTTAGGAGATGTCTTAATCAGAGCGTTGAGGAGCGTTGCCAGACCCGTGTTGCAAGACGTCGAGAGACCTGGAGAAATTTGCTTAATGAAGAGGTTAATACATTTTGCTGTTTAATTGACTATGTGGAGCAGAGTCCTTCTTGAGAAGCTACTAGTTTCTCACCTCATCAAGAAATTTCTCGTACTGTATGGAATCTGAAGGTTCATGACCTTATTCACTAAAGCCCACCTCTTATCCCTGTCTTGAGACAAATTCGGTCCTTGCTTTCCTTTCTGCTTCTTGAATATCCATTAGAACAATGGTTTCCAAATTGTGCTCCGTGCATCGTAAAAGGTCAGTGACCACTTACCAAGAGATCCATGCATACATTTCTGTAATGGCTACTTTAAAGTTTATTTTCTTAAATTAAAGGAATAATTCCCTGTTAAGAATAATCGCGGAATTTTGTACTGGTGATATATTTAATTATTATGACTTTTAGAATGTCTAATTAAAAACCCCGCGTATCCAAGACATTCAATGCAATTAAGGTCCAATCATGCAATGCATTATTACAGGTTCTACTGTATTCGTAGCCATCTACAAGAATTCTGATATCCTTGATTTCAGGCTTCCGCCGCCAAGTAAATAAGATATACGCTCTTTTGGGAATCAAGGCAGCGTATAATGTTAGTTTCTTTCCGACATATCGGGATAGTCCATGGGTCCAGTCTTCAAAATTCAAGCATTCCCTTCAAAATAAAACTGATAGTTTATCCCAAAATGTCGAGAATAAACTGCCATTCTACGCAGTGTAAAATCAACCCCCCCCCCCAAAAAAATAACGCTAACCTCGTTTCTGAGATATAAATATATAATTTTGGATTCCTCTCATCCGGACACTCTTGTATTTACATGAGCAAGAATGTGAGTGTCCGTGCTTGTTTTCCGAAGACAAAAGGGGTCCGCGAGAAAAAAGTTAGGGTAACGCTGCTTTAGGATATTATAATTCTACCTGTGCCTTGGTTGTAAGAGTGATCACATTCCATGAGGTTTGCCCACCAAAACCCTTTGTACACCCCTCCTCAACCCCCTACCTGCTACATGTCCTTCCCATTTCAATCTTCTTTCTTCGATCATGAAGCCCTCCATTATGTAGTCTTCTCCTTTTCCCTCTTATATTTTCCGTCTTAGGCCCAATTATCCCTTTCTACAAACAAATTCTGAATATCTTCAGCCCGTGGCATTCCTTAAATATATAACTTTCACACTAATATAAAACAACAGGCAGAATTGTGGTTGTGTACATTTCAATCTTTGAATTTTTGGAAAACAATCGATAAGACGAGAGAATTTGAACCGAACGGCGGCAGGCGTTCTGGGAGCTAAATCTGCCTTAATTTATTTTTAAATGCGATTTTTGTTTGTCGGATTTGTTCTGAAATATTTGAAATTTGCCACATTTTGAAAGGATTAATTTATTTTTACAAATGTTACTTTAAATAATATTATGATTGTGAAATCAAGAAGAGTGCGATGTGTGGAGAACCGAGTACTTATTGTAGTGATGATAAATTTAAAAGCAATTATTGTTGTGAACATAAGATGGGGTACTTACTTGCTTACTTAATCCATGGTGCTGAGTCCTTCTTGAGAAGCTAACTGGTTTGCAGCTAGTCAAGAAATTCCCCGCATTTTATGGAACCCGAAGGTTCATTACCGTACTCACAAGCGTCCGCCACCTGTCCCTATCCTGGGCCAGCC
>Ga0123352_10011281_pt1 | contig 14074 bp, 15 predicted proteins | sample TergutLab28metaG_FD_89700 | JGI IMG/M metagenome (GOLD analysis project Ga0123352, IMG submission 89700) | Labiotermes labralis P1 segment gut microbial communities from Petit-Saut dam, French Guiana - Lab288 P1 | ecosystem: Host-associated > Arthropoda: Insects > Digestive system > Gut ...
ATGTGACGTTGGACTCTGTATAGGGCAGTGTTTTGAAGTTTATCATTCAAAACTGAATTACTGGGAGTGAAAGTAACAATTAATTTTCACAGGCAGTGCCGCAAAAACCTTATCTCTGTGGAACGTGTAAATTGTGGTGGATGTGTAGTGACTATAAATTTCGTAATTCCGGTCTCATAGTTTCTAATTGTTGTGTAAGGCTCCAAATACACGTAAGTAATCCATTTTTTATGCATGGGATATAGCCAACCTTCTCCTATAGTGTGAAAAAATTTTGTATTTTTATGATAGGAAATACTGCAATTTTTAAATTTTTTTTCGGTACCCTTAAAATACGCTGGCTGGGGGGGTTTTAAAGTTTAAATGGACGCTGGACTGAAAGTGTTAAAGCAGACCCTATACTAACCTGTCTAACAGCCTGCATATTACTTCCTGGAGTTGCTGTCAGAGCTAACACACGGAACTTGTCATTGAATGGCAACAAAGCTCTCATCACCTGAAATGTATCAATTACAGCACTGAATACTCACACATAAATAAATAAATAAATAAATAAAGACATTCCATCTAAAACCAATCTATAATGAGTTGTAACCAAGAAGCATTTTAACACATTCTTCTAAATACTTGTATTAATACCTTGACACCCATGCCACTTCAGAGAACTACCTGCTAGAAATCAAAAGTTGTCTCATGGTCAACAAGTGTAAACAGAAAAATGACTCAAATCAAAAACACTTTTTGGATTAATGGATGATTCTTTCTGCCTCTCAGTTATCATGGTTTTGACTCTGAAAGACATGTTAACAGCACAGAAAGAAGATGTGTTTTATTGAGATACGTTAAAAAATATTGTGTTTTTTAATACCTGATGTGAACTTCTGCTACAAAATCCACTTTAAATATACAAATGTGACAAATTTGTTAAATATCTATTCATTTAATGAATACTCACAATGGGCACGGCCTGCTGCTTGTTATAATTTCCACTCCTTTTTATTTCTGCATGGTTTTTTTTTTACTTGTAGGAACTACATGGTTAGAGGTCAAGCTGTCCCTGTATTCAACATGTACACATATACAAAGAGCAGAGGTACAGCCCCACTCATTTCTAATCTCAGCAGTAGATGGGGTTAGTGGTCATTTACATGACCACATCACTTTACTCCCAGTAATGGGATACCTGATACCCACTTAATAGGAGGCTGGCTGGATGCCAGCACCAGTGTGCATGCTTTGGAGACAGGGTGAAATTAGGACCCTGGTGAGAATCAAACCACGGTTCCCTGCACATCCAGGCTTAAGTCTAGTCACTAAACTGACTACACTATTCCATATCCATAAGAAGTGGCTACTTTGCAAATCTTTTGTTTGCAGCCCAACAATGACAGCAAACCTTGTCAACAATACTTACTACAGAAATTGTACATTTATTTTCATGAGTTCTGAGGACATTTGCTTTCTTCTTTGTATAACATATTTTATTATTATTATTATTATTCTTAAATATATTATACAAATTTGATGATACACAACAGGATAGCCTAAAAAAATGCTTTCTTTTTTTTTTGTGCCAGTAATGCAAGTGCCAATATTATATTCTCTAAGACTTGAATCTTGAAGATTAAAAACATTAATGATAATTGAAGATGAGGCTGTTACCATTCTGTAATATGATTAGTAGTGACACAGCACGTACAAGAGGCAACTAAAATCATTAGGAAAAGGCAGCTGCAGTTTGGCTGATTCCACTTATTACAATGCACATGGAGGCTACAGATTAGGCACTTAAGAAACTAAACAGATGTACATACTCATACTAACCTGGCAATATGAATGGTTCCCCAGAGCCCTGTGAGCTTCATCTACTACAAGGCACTTAATGCTAGCAGCGGCACATGCTCCACAAGTTAAATCATTTGTAAAGACCTGTGGCGTCAAAAAGAAGACACGCTTCTTCTCCCAAGCCACAGTCCGCTCTGTGGGAGACATGGTACCTAATAAAAAAACAGGGGTATGTTTGTGAAAATACTTATATAGAACAAGATTAACTCCGTGTGTCATTAAAACATGACCACCCCACTTTTCAGATGATAAGTTAGGAAAAAGTTCTGATCTTATTTTCAGGAAAATTTGGTATATAAGACGAAGAAGCATGACATGTGAAAACTTGGAGATTTTAGAGGTGTATGTTTTAGGCAACCTGGGATACAAACAAAGTGACTTTTAGCATGCCATACATTGGCGACTCTAATGGCATGTACACGAGAACACACATGCACATACAGAAAATTGTCTCTTTCATTCAATAGATATTTTCACCTATGCGTTCCATGCTGTGTGAACATACATTAAGAATAACACTGTTCATGAATTTCTTAATAAAAAAATAATGCCCCTCTGAAAAGTGACACCAATAATTTTCATAATTCCCACTATTATACAAACTAAAAAGCATGAATGAGGAAATGTGTAATCCAAAACACAAATGTTTAACACCAAAAGCACCTCCTTTCTTCATCACAGCAAACCAACATGAAAATTATTTTATGCCACTTATTTCATTCAGGATCACTCCTTAGCACATTTAACAAGCCACTCCATGGTATCAAGATGACCGATAATCACCTGTCAACTCAGCTGTGTCTTCCTTTGGTATGCCCATTACTCTATAACAGGAATCAATCTGCTGATGCACTAAGGGTTTAGTGGGTGCCATGAAAATCACTTTACCCTGTGGGAACCACCGGTAGAAGTTGTACATCACCACAGCCGCAATAAAAGTTTTGCCAAGACCTACAACAAGTAGAGGAATCTTTTTAGCACAGACTGTCACAGAAGAGTAACAAGCACAATACTTTTGTTATAACTTTAGTGAAACGTCATAGGATCTTATAACTGAAACATTTGCCTTTCTAAATTAATACCAATTCTCTTGAAGTTTGTGTCAATGAACCAGCTAGTTTGATGAAATCCAGACCACCTTAAGAGAAGAGTATATATAACTCTTGCACATTTTGTACTTCAAATATATGCTCCACAACAAACACTGCCCAAAATAATTCTCTTGAAAACTTATAATTACCATATTACATGAAAAAAGATACCACTTCAACTACAATATCAAGCAGGCTGATGCACACTGAGGTGTACACTGTAATTAAACAATGTACTTTATAAAGCTGCATTCTGATGGTTGTTAAATGTATTTACATAACATAAGACCACATCAACAGTAGCATGAATACTATTATTAAAATTAATACACTAAAATTCCTTGAAGCCATAAGCTGATACTATGGAAACTACAATACGTCGATAGTTAAGTAGTCCCAACATCTCCAAGAGTGTCTCTATATTGGTCATTGTGGTATCTAATGACCCCTTGTCTCCTACTCCATCAACTTCTTCAGCTAAAAGAACTCCTGATCCACAGCATAGTGGGCCTTTAGCATCCCTGACAGGAACTCAAGAGATGCCAGAAAACAAAGAAGGGGACTCTGATAACCCCGAACAGCAGATGAAGGAGCTATCCAAATGGAATGTACAGCCCAAGTATTGGAAGAGTAACAAAACATTACCTTCAAGAACTCAAGTCAGTATAGCTACTATTTGATAATCCAGAATATTTGACAATCTGGCACCTGTGGGATCCTGTGGGTGCAAGATTAAATATATTCCACTGTAACAAGTATTTCCCTTATTTATGAAACATATTAAAAATTTGTACGATGATAACAAGGATGACAATATGTAATAAATATTGTAAAAATTATGTTGGGCTGTGATACCACAGATATAGTTCAATAGCTAGGTAACAAATGTTTGTCCAAACCTTGGTACATATGGTCAAACTACATGGCATCATACCCCAGGTAATGTTAAACTTGTTCCTATGCCAGCCATGATGTCATATAGAGGAATGGAGTTACCAGTTCATCCATCCGTAACTTTCATGCCCTAACCACTTCACTCCTGAGAAAAAATACCCATGTACCCAGAAGGCTAGGAGGGACCAACAACCAGGCTGGATGCTTGTGAGAGGTGAAAAGTCTCTTACCCCCTCCCCCCCCACTCAAAATCAAACGATAAATCCTGGTTGTTCACCCCATAGCCCAGGCACAACAATGACTGAACTATCCCAGCCCCCCCATCACATCCTACAAGGCACACAAAAGGCTGATACAAGTAGGCAAGATTTAAGTTTGAAATAGATCATGAAATTCACATGTAGATACAAATTCCATCACCACCCATCAGTGCTAAATGGTGGAAATTTACAAGACAAGCAGGACACACAAAACAGAAGCACATTTGCAGATGGCAGAATAAGGAAAACATGCAATAAGTTCAAACAACAAATAACTTCTGACTGCTGTTAGTGTACACTTGTAGTGATGATACCTAACATTAAAACACAGCCAAACATCAGGATTGTCAATATTGTGTAATAAATATAATTGATCATCAAAACCAGAAGGAATAAGGCAACAAAATTTCGTTGTGGTGCCGAAACTGACCTGAGAAGACAAAAAAGTTTAAACTGAAGACTATTAAAGTACATTGCAGCAAGCCGCCACCAAATAACCTGTGGTAACATGCCTCTACAATTAAAATACTTTGCTAGTGCAAACACAATAACAGAATACAAAGTGCTACCTTATGAACCATGCTTGCCATGTGCAACTTCAAGGTTAAGCAAAGCATAATCTCACCAGTGAACATTCAAAGGAAAAGAAAATGCTGGAAACTGAACTAGATAAGTTAAATACTGGGTGTGAAACTTGGTCACCCACTATGAGGGAGAAACGTAGACTGAGGGTGTTTGAGAATAGGGTGTTGAGGAGAATATTTGGGCCTAAGAGGGAAGAAGTACGAGGGGAGTGGAGAATACTACATAATGAGGAACATAATGATCTGTACTCTTCACCCAATATTGCTCGGGTGATAAAATGAGAAGAATGCGCAGGGTGGGGCATGTAGCATGAATGTGGAGATGTGAGGTGGGGGAACCTGAGGGAAAGAGACCACTTAGGAGACCCAGGCATAGATGGAAGGATAATATTAAGACGGATCTTCAGGAAGTGGGATGTGGGGGTATGGACTGGATCAAGCTGGCTCAGGATAGGGACAGGTGGCAGGCACTTGTGACTGCGTAAATGAACCTTCAGGTTCCATAAAATGCGGGGGATTTCTTGACTAGCTGAAAATCTGTTAACTTCTCAAGAAGGACTAGGCTCCATGGAGTAAGTAAGTGAAAAACACATTCAAACATAAAAGCGATGTTGATATAAGCAACAGCTATCCCAAGCATAATGGAGATAATGGAAGTGTCAGTGGTTTCCAAACAATCTCACGTGAGGTTCAAAGACCTTCACACACAATAAAATCTGCCTATTTCCATTCATTCATTATGTGGTCTGTCTTACAGCAGGTTCACACCCTCTTACAAAGCAAGTTCTCCACAGAGTGTGATCTAGTGCTTCCCCATTAGCAAGACAAATGTTGAATATGTGCAGGAGAATACTGCTGTCTGTTACAATCTCAGAATAGAATGCTGTAAATATAAAAGTGGGTAATTACATTACCAGGGAAAAAAGTAGCGGCTCCAGGTCTAGAAAACAGAGATTAACAGCTGTGGGGACCTGTTGCGCTGATCATGTGACACCCCTCTATCCGCAAAAGTTGGCACTAACTTCGCCGACCGGCAGCGGCCGCTCTGTCGGTATAGTTCGCGTGCGGGCTAAGGCCACGGAGTTTAGTTTAGTTTAATTACATGACCAGGACACGAGAAATGTAATGCAAGTGTCAAAAGAACTGCAAATGTAAGGAAATGTAAAATCATGCAAAATTTAATATTGTTCTAATAAACATTTGGCCACAGCCGAACAAAAATGCGCAAAGTCACGAAAACCTAGAAAATGTGAGTGCAGAAGCAAAGTTTCACTGTACAGTAAAAAGTAAAGTTCACCCTAGAACAGGCCATGAAGGCCCAAGTGGGGAGCAGACATATAGCTCTACACTCTTTCCTTAGTCTCAGCTCTAGATGGGTGTGGGTGGTCAATGCCATGTCCCGGCTGCTCAACTCCTGGGAAAGAAACTCATTACGCATTGTACACAAGGCTGGGTGGGCTTTAGGACAGGTCTGGACAGGTGCAGAAAATCTTGCCCCACCGGAATTTAATCCCCGGACCATCTAGCCCGTTGCAAGTCGCTATTCCAACTACACTATCCCAGCACCAAAATTCTGTTGTACACAAAAAATCCACATGCTTTTAATGTTCAATTCTTACCAGTAGGCAAGCTGACTAATGTATTCCTGAACAGACAGGCATTCACTATGTCATACTGGTACTGCCTAACGGGATAATTTGTGGGATATATCCAAGTCCTCCCAGCTGCAAGATCAAAGCCTTCTGCATCTTTCCCTTTGTACAGAAGGGGATGTGATGGAATCTGCACCTGATGTCCCATTGTGCTGAAACACACATTTCAGTAACCACTATTAATACCAACAAATCTTCTGGTCCAAAGCTCTACAACTCTTTCACAATCTGCCAATACCATGTGCAGCACTGTATGTAATCACTCCCAATTGCCCAGCATCTAAGGCACCTGTGTTCAAGACACTGATGATTCATCTGCAACAAGAAATTGTAGATACATACCTATTATACATATCTGGCTGTCTAATTGCCTGTAACAACTTCAGAACCATTAATTTGCATAAATCGTGATACACAAGAGGTTTAAGAGATTATGTAGACATTATCTTGTTTTTGCTAAAACAGAACAATAATAACACACTTCATATGAAGATGTACAACTGTACTACCATTTAAACAACATATAAACAGGGTACAAGAACTTCAGTGTACATGCAACTGCATGAGCAGAGTATGTACAATAATTTCTACCTTCTCAAAGGAATTTCTTCACCCACAAAATGTAGTGGGAAGCCATTCACCCCCACAGGAAGGGAAAGCTACATAGGGACAGAAGCCCGCCCACTACTGCATGAAGAAGCCGGCAACCATCTCACAAAATACTAATTAGACAAGATGCAACCGATTCAAAACAGAAAGCAGTAACAGACTACAAAGAACAAGTGGACAGGCACCCCTCCCACCCCATCCACCGGAAAACTAAAAAGCAGAACCAATACAACCACAACGGACATAACAACCAGAAGCCCAATCAGTGAACAATGACCCCAGGAAATAGCACACGTCACATACTTGACCCTAATATAATTACAATAGTATAATAGATATAAGTCATGTAATGTACACGGTACGAATCACAGCACAAATTGTGAGCCATCTGGGATCCCAAATGTGCGCAGCCATACTGTAAAGAACTTCATGGTTCTTAGCTTAGCTTGACGATGACTTTTTAAGTCGAAACATGTCGCTTTAACTTATGCTTTTATTATACAGTTGTGTTGACTGGAATATATATTAATAATAGTCGAAATATGTTGAAAACAATGTTTATTTATCAACACTTCTTTGTTCTTCCATCAGATTCATACCTGGAAAATGCATCATCATCTTGACTTGTTCCTGGTTTCACAAACCCACTTTGCTCATCAAGATACTGGGATTGTCTAAGTGGTATTTCTACCTCCCTATAGTGCCTGCAACAGATCATGTTCCCACAATTACTTAAGCACAGTAAAACAGGTAAATGAGTTGTGCACATACACACTTGAATTACTTCACACTTCTACAAAATTAATACACTTTGCCAGCCAGTAACTGTACATTTCCAGTTTGGAGAAGTAATCTTTCTTTTCCACATGTAAACAGCAACTCTGGAAGAACAACAAGATAGGCAATGTATGCACATCCACTGTTGCCAACAGCAGACAAAAAGATTCAGTATTACAAGTGTGTGTGTGTGTAGTCTTGCTTTAGTTATCTCGCATGCAAATCACATCTTTTCTGCACTGTATTTACTGTCATCTGTGTCTTGTCTTGCTCTACCGTATTTTGCCACACTACCTCATAAATGGCACATGTTCAGAAAAAATCTACTGGACATAAAATGTGTTTTGAGTTTCTCTACAACTTTTTTGTCTGAAACAAATCCCATTCTAAGAAGGATTCAGGAAGATATCATAAATATACACAGATTGTCATGTAAAGTACCCATTATTACAGTCAGATTTGAATGAAACTTGAATTTTCTCAACAGATTTTTAAAAAATCCTCAAATATGAAATTTAATGAAAATCCAGCCTGTGGGAGTCAAGCTGTTCCATGCAGATGGACGGACAGACAGACAGACATGACAATTGTGAGAGTTGCTTTCTGAAATTTCCTGAATGTGCCTAAAAATCAACTACTGGTTTCAAATCAGAATAATGTAATAATATGTGAAATTGTTGAGGTTCCTGCAGTAGTGTGGCAGAAGACTCAAGCCTTCTGAAAAGTTGTGTTGTCTTTGGGTGAACAGTTCCCTACTATTCATCCACAGACACAGCATAATGCCCCAGAAGACTCGAGACTTCTAATAAAATGTATGGTTTTTGTTAATTTATACACTTCCCATTACTAATGCACTAGCCCTAAGAACCTTAGGTTCTATATAACATCTCATATGAATTGAAGAAATGAGAGACAAACATAAAATATATAGCTTCTGTGACATAAATGACCTCAGAACAGGACAGAGAGACTGCATGTTGACAAGCAGACAACCACTGACTAAATATGAGTCTGATCTGTGTAGCTGGTGAAACAGATAATGAAGAGATAAAAACAATAAATTCAGCCACAAAAGAGAGTTGTAAATATACTGTTGATGAGTACTATTAGTACCTAGTAAATACATAACCATGTACATACACTTGTGCTAAACATGACCAATACTAATATATACTGTAGTGACTACTGTAAAATGCAGTGACCATGACATTGGACCTAGAAAAATGTTTTTTAATAGGGGAGTGTCAGCCCCTGGCAAACCTCTACCTGAAATGACCAGGAGAGTTTTGATTCTTGGATACTTTCCTCCTAAAGATGTCTCACTTCTAGCTTACACTGAAGAATCTTCAATGACTTGTTGGTTGTTCTTTATTTCATCCTTACTATTTCTCCACCTAATAAGTAAACACCCTTGCTAGCATAGCCACCTGGATCACTACAGCTACTGAGACCTTCCACAGGGACATGATGTCCAATGCAACCATTATCCAAAAGCTGAACAGATACTGGCATCACACAGATATTACACAGAAAGTAGTTGGAGCAAGGATTATTGTGGATGGAAAAGTGAACAAGCATGCAAGCATCTATAAATATCCAGGTTGCAAAACACTTCATATTAATAGTAGAGATATTGAGTTCAAATTTAATAAAGATCACTTTTGTGGAAATAAACTAAACAGATTAGGTGACTTCCTTATGTAAGCAATAGCATATCAACAAATACCTTCTTGCTGTGTCCTGCACACCATACGTGTACTACTACCTTCAACAGAAGCAAATATTGCAAGGCAGTAGGATTAGATTACACAATGTTGTTTTAGTTACAGCTTTAATTATGATTATGAGAAGTGGGAGTTTTCCATGAAAGCATATAAAGGGAGCGGAAATACAGCACCACTCATTTCATGTACATCCTCTATTTATGACATAAAATTAATTACATCCAGAAAGACTGTCTTCAAAGGTGAAATATTCATGGTTTTAGCCTGCAATCTTACCACAATGTATAATCATAATAGTAATAATTCTGATTTGTCATGGATGATGAAGAACTGTCTTCCCCAAGGTTCATAAATATAAAGCATAAGTTTCAAATTTGCAATAAACGATATTATCCATGTCTAAACACAATTATTTTGCCAATTCATTTTTTTAGTCCATGTTTCCTAGTGTGTTCCAATCATATTATTATGATTTATCCTCATTTTTTAATGTTTTCTAGTTATTTGAGCATTTGTATTACTGTATAGCCAGTGAACAATGAGCAGTTGAACATATGGGACAGATAAACAATAAAAAGCAGTGGAAAGTGTGAGAAATTCAAAGTGACAAATGCACTTGGCCATTTTCGCAAAATATTACATTGTTATGTTCTCATAGAACACACTCTCACCTATACATCATACCAAGATGCCGAATTTTGAGCTCAATTTGAGAATGTTAGCACTGATCTCCTGCTAAAACTGAGTAAAATGACACTCCTTTAAACAAATTAACAACTAAACACTAATAACTAAAAGCTGTTCAAAGTAGTCACTTGTCACTCTTCCAGCAAAGGAACTTATGACAAAACTCCGTGGAAGGGAACAAAAATTGATCTCAAAAGTCCTTCTTTCCACCCCTGTGTTGTTTCGTGCAAAACGAAGCATGAGCAGAACCAACTGCGGTTTTATATCCGGGCTTCCCACCCCACCAATGGTCGTATCTACCTCATTTCATTGGTATTTTAAAGAAAATAATTACTGCACAGTATCCTCCTCCTTGCTCAACCAAATATGATAATCCGCGATTGGTTGCCTTCACGCCATGGTTGGTTTACCCCCAGTACTCACTAAATACAGAGCACGCTGGGCTCCAGAACCTGTCAGTACGTTTTCCAGAAAAATCTCGTGCCCCTGCCAGCAGACAAACCCAGGACCGTATACCACATTGCCAACTCATTACACCGACTACGCTCTACTAACCACACCAAAAAACACTCGAAGAACTGTCATACGTGCAATTCAGAGCAATCACCGTCAGTGTTCTCAAAATGCATACAAATAGCATTAATGTAAGAAACTACTGCACCTGAGGCTTTCTTCCAGAGCTCTTGCTAATAATTCATCTTCCGCCTCATCTTCCAACAAAATAATCTCGTCAGGAGGTACATGATTTGTTAACTTATCTTTATTCATTTAGCACCGATTACAAGCATACTAGTAAACGGTATTTTTCTGCGAAGCTTAAAATTAAACAAATCACGCGTCGTATATATATCACAAAATCCATTTACTAAAATTAATAACAGTAACATGTTCAAACCATACACTCATTGCCAGTTATCTCTCACAGCCGATTCCACAGATTATATACTGACACTCCTTCTCGCAAACAACCAATGTTATTCCGTGGAAAAATGTAAAACCGTTCTGCCATCCACGGAAGCTAACTCACTCCCCAACGAACACAATGTATGCCAGTCCGTGGAAACACGTAACATCCATGGCGGCACGGTTTAGGCCGTTGTTAAACCATGTCTCTCCCGGTTTTACAGGAAACCAAGCTTCAGCAACTTCGACACTAGCGTCGATAACACAGCCTACACTTTTGTATTAAAAAAAAAAAAACCTTATATCTAGAAGAATTTACATCATTAAACATAATTTGCATCTCATTTCACAAGTGGAACTGAGAACTCATTTTCTTTAAATTGCAATATTGTATACCACTGGGGAGAACTAGGCGTAGATGGGTGGATATTATTAGGATTGATCTCCAGGAGGTGGGATGTGGGTATATGGACTGGATTGGGTTGGCCCAGGATAGGGACAGGTGGCAGACGCTTGTGAGTACGGTAATGAACCTTCGGGTTCCATGAAATGGGATGAATTTCTTGACAAGCTGCAAACCAGTTAGCTTCTCAAGAATGACTCTGCACAATGGAGTAAGTAAGTATACAGAGCAATGTTTTCATTAGGACTGTACATTCGTCATTTACTTGTACAAGAATTATGTATTTATTGTTTACATTTGGACTTGGAAAACTACATCTAATCCCACTACACAAACAATACAACATCCCATAACAATTCCCACAATATAAATATATCAATACAACACTGCTTACAGAACAGAGGTGTAAAGAGATTTAAGATCTGACCCTTTTAATATGAAATGCAAATGTGTTTGGTATCATAAATTTAATTCCTCTGAATGTTCTCCATCATTTTCTAACCCCAAGATTAACACCAATGCAGTCAGAAAGTACAGCATATGCAAAATTAAGTACAATGTGGGAATACCTAATCCCTAAAAGGTAATATTAAATAGCTAATCCTGCACCTCAATTTCAACCCCAAAAAGCATTGTAATTGTGTCCCTCCACATCAGCGCCAAACAATCTGGTATGCATATTTTTCTGACAGAACACACTACCTCATCTTCCAACAGCTTGCTATGTTCCTCTGAAACACTGCTTCCCAGACAACATGCAATCCTCACCAATGTAACAACCCCAAGTAAAGAACCTAGAAATATATCTGACAAAAGTGTGGATATTTCATTCTCAGAAAACTGACTTCCATGTGCCACATTACATTCTTTACCAGTGCAGTACTTAGAGCCATGGGACTTTGAACCACTTATGTGTTCATTTCTTTTACTTTCTCAAGTGAACCAAGAAAGTAAAAAAAGTAACACAAAAGCTGTAAGCCATTCTGAAATGCAAAATGTTCATTCTACAAAGGTAGCTAAATTTACAATCAATATAGCTGCTCATGTTACATACAACTGACAACAAATAAACACAAATTAATATGACTACATTTATCATCAAACATGACAAATTCTGAGACATTGATTTTCACAGGAAACACAATGTTCTTAAATTTATTGGCAAACACAATTTGTGTGGAATTTGTAGCATGTCCTACTACAATGATATTAAGTTAAAAGAAAAGCCAAAACACACACTACAAAATATTTACATTATATTCACAACATTCCATGCACAGATGATGTCACTGCTATCTCATTTCTGCTTTAGCTTGAACTCAATTTGCACCTATACCAGATGTGCAATTCAGTGCTCTTATGTTAGTTCAGAGCATTATATGCATGGTTGCAGGACAGTACAACTTTACATTTTACATACTTTACCCGTATTATAAAGTAAAATCGATAACATGATATTCACACACAAATTCACCAGCATGTCATAAAATTCTAAATATCTACAGGAACCTCAAGACTTAAATCAGAATTTCAGCAGGAAGCACATAAAGAAGTGCATCTTTTGAGTGCCAAAACAAGTTACAAATATCTAGCATCTTTACCAAGAACAAAAGATGATTTAAGCTGAAAATATACCCAGTAACTTTCACGCATGAAGACGAAAGAAAAGTGAGAAAAGCAAATTAAAATATTATATTTACTAATTTCATTATAAAAAAAAAATATGCCTTCTGAGCAGTGTAAGACCAATGACTTAGCCAGTCATATAAATATACATACTACAATTAAACACAATTTCAATTGATGTTTTCGTAACAGTAACATTTCAACATTTCTCCATACTCACCATATACTTGCTATTCATAACAGGACCAACAAGCAAAACCTGGAAACCTTCAAGCAATACTCTTTCAGAAACTGGGGGGCACCAGACAGAAAAGTACTGGCATTTTTTAAAGATAAGCTGAATTCTTCAAAGAATTTCGAAATCCAAGCTTGGTGATTTCAGGCTTGTCGTGAAGATGATGAGATCTGTGCTATTCTGGTATGTTACACAGGGTACAGTGGTAATTCCTAACCGATGTTTCAGGACAACATAACTGCCCATCTTCAAGGGGCAAGAATCCTTCAAGATCGGACCCATAAGTTGTTCCGAAAAACTGTTAAGGAATTAGCACTGTGTGCTGTGTAGCATTCCAGAGGAGCACGCCTCATCAAAACTTCATTCGCAGGCTATAGATTGAAACTTGTTTTACAGACATGGTATCTTTTGGTAATAATTCATACTGTTTCCATCCTAATAACCACACACGGGTTTCTATTCATGATATTAGCTGTCAGCAATTAACAGTAACTGCACATCATTAACAGTTACGCATATAATGTCCAGTTCCTTTAATACAGGAATTATGAATTTCAGTTGCCGTGACACTATTAATTCAAGAATTAACCCTTTGGCGCTGGAATTAAATCCCCCCCATCCACTTTAATGGCCGTTCGGCCATTTAAAGGGCTCACTGCACGACATATACAGGGTGTCCCAGGAGGAAAGGACCTAACTTCGGGAGAGTGTTCCTTAGGTCAAACTATACCGATATAACCCAAAACACCTATATCCAAAGTTCAATGGTTACGGAGATATTGGC
>Ga0123352_10011284_pt1 | contig 14070 bp, 15 predicted proteins | sample TergutLab28metaG_FD_89700 | JGI IMG/M metagenome (GOLD analysis project Ga0123352, IMG submission 89700) | Labiotermes labralis P1 segment gut microbial communities from Petit-Saut dam, French Guiana - Lab288 P1 | ecosystem: Host-associated > Arthropoda: Insects > Digestive system > Gut ...
TGAAATGTTTTTCTGATGCTACAGGTAACCCGGCAAGTACTCTTATGAAGCAAAAGTATTTTTCACACAGATAAATGAAATGAAATGTTTTTCTGATGCTACAGGTAACCCGGCAAGTACTCTCACACCACGCTGTATGAAGAATGTAATACTGTGAAATCCAGATTCAGTGAATATTTCTCTATTCCCAACTGAAGCCACACATAAACAATGTATTGATTCTCGCACATTTAGTATACTTCCACGTGGGACAGAATTCACACTGCCTGAAAAATTTTCACCCATTTCAACCACGAATTACCATTAGTTTGGTTCAAACGCCAATCAATGTTCAAGTTTTCTGTCTGCCGTAAATTGTGTTATTAAGTCATGACATGTTTTAGAAATTCATTTCATAATACAAAATTGCATTTATTTTTGTAGAACTGGTTTCTTGGTGTATTTCGTACAACCCCTATTTAGCACAAACTTCACCTGAACACAGTCCCTCAAAAGTTTACTGTGAACAGGGATGTCACTGCATTTCTTTATTGGTTTGCCTTTAACCTCTTGTGTGACACAGAATTGGGAAATATTGCTGCTGGGATTCCGAACATGCTCGTCCTATTACTACATTAACCATTCTGCACCAAACAAACGTACACAGATACTCAAAATGCCAAATGTTACATAATTATGGCTGCTCTTACTCAGCTCCCAATGATAGTGCAGTCTGCTGCAGACCACTCTGGGAATTTAATTCTGGTACCAAGGGTTAACACTGCACATGTTTTATGGTAGGCCATGTGTAATGTGGATATGATATCTCCGATCTTCCACAGTATTCCCTGGGTAGTGTGGACATTTTTACAGCTGCTTATGAGACTTTCAGCAACACTTAACATGTTCACAAACTATTTGCTCATTCCCAAATTGATTTATAGGCTTAACATGTTGCTATACATTGAGAAGTCTTATTATAAGAGTCACTATGCAAAGTCAGGAAACGTAAGGGGAAACCGACAGCGCGAAGGGTTATTGAATCACCAACAATAAATTAGTGGCAGTTGGTATAATATGTCAGTACATAACTGGTCACCCCAAGGAACACCTTAGTACAGTAAGGTAACGGTAAGTTGCACCCTTGTACAGGCCATATGGCCCATAGGGGGGGAAGAGGTATAGCTCTACTCTTTCTTGACCATGGCACTAGAAGGGGGTGACTGGTCAGCATCACGCCCCGGCCGCTCTTTACCCAGGAAAGACTCGGTACCCATTGTACAGGAGGCTTAGTGGACCCCAGGGCCAGTCTGGACAGGTACAGAAATTCTTGCCCCCTCCAAGATTCGATCCCCAGACCGTCCAACCCGTAGTCAGTCCCTATGCCGACTACACTACCGAACCCACCCTTAGTACAGTAATATTTCATAAATGTAACATACCTGGCTGCCGTAACAGAATCTAAATCGTGTCCTCCGTCCTTCCAAGCAAGTGCCAGGACTAGTAATTTCCTCAACATGATTCACTGAAACATAACCTTGCAACAGATACAGCACCGATAAACAACCCACATTCTTAGAATCTTAGACTCACATGATGCAACTAAATATGCAAGTACTTCTTTCTGTTAACTGCCATAAAAACATCGATCATTATAGTTCACTAAGCGAAACTAGTGTTGAGAATTCGTCTTTCGTTTTTTCTGTACCACAACATTTCATTAATTGGGTCTGCTTTTATCTTCAGGTAGAAAGAGGTATAAAACAGTTGTGCTCTGGTCAGCCAACTCAAATGACCTGATTTCTGTTACTGGACACAGAATACAATCTAAGCTAAGTAAATATACTTGCAGTGTCACGTCTGAACTTGGAGAGGTATAGGGTCATCATCGGAGAACTGTAGGCTCTCACTTCCTGTCGGCTCAACGATTTTATTAACGTGGCCCAATCAGCTGATTGTGCGCAAACAGTGAGAAGTGATGTGCTATCGTCATCACTTACAATAAGGACCCTGGACTTAAACAGGATTCACAAAATGGCTGGTTGGATACATAGACAAGGATGGCAGGCAGCAATGAAGTGTTGTCTTGTCACATTTGTTGTGTTTAATTTTTCACTGTACCGCATTAACAGGTGTGGCCTACTGCGACTGGGACAGAATAATAGCGAAGTAATACTGTTGCTGCGGATCACAGCCATATACTACATTGTGACATCAATATTATCACCTATGTACATCACTTTATGGGCAAAAAATGTCGATTGTAACGTAAGAGAACCAATGACTAAATGCAAAGAATGGCATATTAAAGTGCATGCTATAATTACTATCATAAACAGTACTCTTATTATACATACAGGCCTACATACAACGATAAGATGTGCCATTCTGTTGTTATTTATGTCAGCAAATATTTATAAAAAAGCATGTAAAATGGCAGTGGAAGGTTTGCTATTCTGTACTTCTGTGCCCACTGCAAAAAAATCTAATAGCATCATTGCTCAGAGTATAGTGTTACTCTATCATTAAGTACAGTATGATCATGAGAAGACTGACGGCCCATACATTCGATTACGTTGCGCTCAGTGAACGTAGAAAATTAAAATCAAACACATTTTCTTAATTCATTAATGATGGATAAAATTTCACACGTCATTTTTCAACGAGACAGGCGATGTATGTATAAATGTAACATTGAGACGTGTTCGCATGATCATCGCTGCCGTAGAAAAGCAATAAGTATTACTTATTCTGAACGTGTGTTTGTAGTCTTCGTTATCCAGCACGCAATGTGCATGCACCGTATTGTATTGTTATGTGTGGCCTGTCTGGATTTACCATATTTTGCCACATAATCTCATAAACAGCGTGGTTTTTGGAAAAAAGTTATCGAACATAAAATGTGTGTTTTGATTTTCTCTACAACTCATGTCTGCAACATTTCTCATTCTGAGAAGAATTCCGTGAGATATTATCATAAATGTACACAGATCTTCATGTAAAGTGCCTGTTGTTCATGTAATTTTTTAATGAAACTTTAATTTTCTTAACAAATTTTCAAAAAATATTCAAATATCGTATTTCACGGAAATCCATCCGATGGGGATCGAGTTATTCCGTGCAGACAGGCGGGCAGACGTGACAAAGCTAACGGTCGATTTTTTTTTTTTTTGCAATTTTGCGCATCATCCTAAAAACACTGCCCATAAAATGACCTTCCTTCCATAGGCATAATTTTCTACGGGTATGTCTGACCACTGTCAGAAAAATGCTTGCCATTCCATCCTCATGAGCTATTCAGGGTGCAAAAGAAAGACAGAGACAAGCACAGTCAATTACCCTTCTCTGGTTTGAATTAACCATCACCCACCCAAACACATGCTGTTGAATAACACCCATTTGCATCTGTATGGGTTCACTGAGAGACTAAGTATAGGACGCAGTGGGTTGCAGAGAAAACATAGCAACGGTGCGAAGGCCTCCTCATTCAGCCACAGTTACTATGTGATGTGCTGCTTCTTTATCATTGATTACTGGGGAATGAGCTTGTGCTTGTTATCAGGCACTGCTGTTACTTTCATTATGCAACTGAGTGATCCACTTATTAAAAAAAAAAGTGGCAGGGAGAACTCCATAACTGTCATGAGATACAAGAATGTCTTACGGAAAATGATGCATGTGTGAAATAAAATCTCCCATCATTAGGGTTCAATAAATGCAAATTAATCTTGCATATAAAAAGTACCAGTCTTTTCAGCATCACCCTGTACATCAGTGCTGTGTATATGTATGTTTTTCCAGAAGTTTGAAACGTAACAGATGCCAGCCAGCACTTTTATTAAATTTGATTTTATTACGTTGTTGTTGCCACTCTATAGATTGTTTTCTCAGTAAACTTTATGCTCAAAAATTCTGATACCTGCAACAGCTTTCATTTAAAAATTTCAATGGGCCTCACATTGCCACTGTTCGAATTCAAACGAATAAAATTTTATTTCTTATTAAACATAAATTTCAAGACTGGTACATACATACGTACATACACACACAGACATAAACGCGCACACATATATACATACACACACACATCCTTACATACATACAAACAACATGTGCAAGCATTCAGTAATAAAACCTAGTGTCACTTCCTTTAAATTCCTCTATATTACATTATTGCAGCTGAAAAGTTTTGCCACCACAGAGTGCGCCGGTATCACAACCGGCTATAATCCCCACTGTACCTCACCCAAACCAACACACTGCCTTCACTGCTAAACTATTTTAACACGTAATAACAACTTACAAATTTTTTCCCCATTCACATGAAGGGGCCACACAGATGCATTTACACAAAATTTCTCTTGCCTTAAATTCAGTTCCACAGTTCGCAGTTTCCAAGACAGTGCACACAAAACAACTGGTATCATGCGCACAGACAAGACTAAGTCAGGCCCTGCTAAATGACATTAGCATAGAAACTGATATGGTCATGGTCTTCTGGAATGTGATGCCACATTCTTTGTTAGATACTTAACATTCTGGAAGACCTGCCACATCCATCTTCAGTAACTTCTGCTCTGATGGCAGCAGCATATTCCTCCAGAACTTTGGTATTTATCTACCTCTGTAAATGGCATCACATACCTTAATACTAGTCACCATTACAACCTCAAATCTCATAAAACAAAGTTCATCTTTGTTACCACAAGAAACCTTGTACTATAGCTCCGTATACAGTACCAAAGTACCATCTTCTTGAATCTTACGCGTATTGGACCATGCATCATCTTGATATTTGAATAAAGGTACACCAACTTGATGACACTTGCTTTATTATGTTAATTTACTGCCCAACATGTTTCGGATGTTAATACATCCATCTTCAGGAGCTTCCGACTACTTCGTGCGTTATTGTGTAGGCTATAATGCGCTGACTTGAGGCATGTTGGTGTTATGTAGCGGGATTGACAACACACCTCAAGTCAGCACATTACAGCCTACACAATAATGCACCAAGTAGTCGCAAGCTCCTGAAGATGGATGTATTAACATCCGAAACATGTTGAGCAATAAATTGACATAATAAAGCAAGTGTCATCAAGTTGGTCTACATTTATTCAAACACTATCTTCTTGGTTTGGAAATCATGTACTCCTATGTCTTAACACAAACAGAGATACAAAACAGTACTGAATATCCCTAATCATTGAAACTATACATACCTGCAAGCATCTCACAGTCTAGCATTGTACAAGTCAATAGATTTTTGAAGTAAGATTATGCCATGGCCTTGTTATCTCCCAAGTTGCGTTCATGAAAAAGTGGGCATAAATCAAAAAGGCATGAATCAAAAATTATATGGCCCCTCCCCCTTTTTTAAAAAAAAAAAAAAGACACACAGGGATCAAACCAGCCAAACAGCATTAAATCTGAAGTGAGAGGGTGTAAATTGAGAAATGGTGTACATTGGTAAGGGCCATTAAAGCAAAAAGATGTAGAACAAATGGGCTAAAAACAAGGCCTTAGTGTGTTGTCTTCTGTGGTACGAGGCTACGTTTTGGTGGGGAAGTAGGGTAGAACACCCTGGAAACGGAGGCAATAGCTTCCTACAAGATACTGACACCTAACTGCCGTACCACATGGCCTTCATATCCCAGAAGATAGGTATCAACATTTTGGAAAACCTGTTGCCTTCATTTGCAGGGGTGGCCTACCAAAATGCACACCAATGCATCCCAGAAGACTCATCATAAAACTTATGCTATCAGAAATTCAAACCCTTAAAAGTTTTATAATTCCCCTTAGAGCAGCACGAAGGTGGCCGGTCCCAACATTTCTCCGTACCACCACCCTCTCTTGCCTGCTATCTCACATATACACATTTATGCACATGAAGTGTTCAATGAAATGTACAACTGGGAAGATATCACAAACACACCTCATACATGCTGAATCATGAATGGGTGCAGAGAGCCACACTGACCAAGCCCCAGCTGGATGTGCTGCATGTGGATCTCCACACAATTCTGAAACATCTTCTGGTTCTGCGGACCCAGACGGGCTCGGATCTCGTCCATAGACCCTTGAAGAACCTTCACTTCGTACGCATTACGGTCCGCGTCCGACAAACTCTGAAAATCAACAGGTGAGAGCGAGAAATCAGACCCAGCAAATGTACACAGAAGTCACAACGGTACGAACCGGCAATCTTATAAACTGAGAAACTACATCGCAAGCAGCGGGGACACATGCCTCAAGGGAACAATAATATTCACACACAGGCATATCTGCTTGCATGAACTGTCAGCTCAAGCAGCCAATACCATATCACATATAAAGATTCTAGTACGTGGGCAATACCACATTTACTCAAATACCATATGCCTCCTAATAAAATGGACACTTCAATTGTTAAAACAGTATGCAGTATGCAGGCTTGCGCCTGCATACGGTTACCACACCCCCCCAGCCAAACCACAACGTAACACAAACACGCATCGAACCAGAGCAATACAACCCATGAAACATCTCAATAAATAAGTCGCAAGCTCCTGACGATGGATGTATTAACATCTGAAACATGTTGAGAATTAAGTAATGAAATAAAAAAGCAAGTGACATCAAGTTGGTCTCTCTTTATTCAACTATCAAGATGATGCACGGTCCAATAAACGTAAGATCCAACACATATTTTTATGTACATCTCATTACACCCACATCTCCATTTCCCAAGAAGCTCGGGCAAGACCACAAAAGACGACAGCCAACCACAACACACAGATGACAGCAGGCTTCTTTTGATGGTTGCAGTTGGCACTTAGCAGCACTACAAGCAGTGCAATGTTGTCACATTTTGCAGTTCACCCAAGGAAAATGAGCAATTCAAAAGATTTTGAACATTTGACGACACCTGTGAGTTCAGCTCTGTACCACGTGACCCCATCAGAACTCGCATAAAACCAAATTGGGGCTGGCCAACCGCAACTACCCCACCCTATCACATTTGTTTTCACCCCAAATTAAATTTAAAAAAAAACACACACACACGCACACAAAATAACAGGGTACAACTTGTGACAGTAAAAGAGTCTATAAAGAAATATATGAGCTGTTGCATGACACTGAAATTCTGGGTAAACCATGTTGGTGCATAATAATTCAACGCATCATTTAGAGTCTAACATGCAGGTTGAATCACGGTGACACTAATGTGGTATATCACAAAGTCACCTAACATGGCATCATGTCTGTAGACAAACGAAACTGTGCAGGAGTTTCAACTGTCACTGCATTTATACGAGCACATTGCCATTGCCGTCTGGCATATCACTTGAGAGGGCACAGCCTTACTGGATAACAGCAATCGTGCACACCACACAAAGACAGTGCTGCAGCACTGTATAGTTATCGTTCCGTGAACCCTACTAAGTAAAAAGGTAAAGCAGTCCCGTTACAGGCCTGGACAGGCCCAGAGGGTTCCAGAAAGTTAAGTTTCCTAGATTTCGTGACAACGGCACAGGATGGTGGTAAGGTTGTCAGCCTTGCGCACCTGCCGCCTTTACCCCCAGGAAATACTCATCGTACTCATTTCTGTTCGAGGCTGAGTCGACCCCAGGCTCATAGTGCGATCAGAAGGATTTTATGTCAATGAAAAATCCGCTGACACCAGCTGGGATCAAACCAGCGACCTTCCTATTTGTAGCACAGCACCTTAACCACTGTGCTGCCGCAGTCCCCACCGTACTGCCTACAAAATCAGAGCCTTCAACACTTTAGTCGGGGAAGGAGGGATAAAACACTGCTCCACGAATCTGCCCCTCCCATTCAGTTTGCCTTCCACCTGTTGTTGTGCTGTAACAAACTCTGCTTTTGCTGTGGTTTCAGTTTTCTGAATGTTTCTTTCCCTTCTTTTGCAACAGCAGTTACAGACACAATTGTGGGCTTTTGCACCCCCCCCCCCAAAAAAAAACTGTCATGTCTACTCAGCTAAGAACATAGCCATTGTTTTTCCTGCAAATGAAGAAGGCACATAAATTTGATTCTGTAACAGCCCAGCCCAGGGGCATGGTCTTGTATCACTGCGCTGATAGTAGAGTCCCAAAACATTTGAAAATAATACTGCAAATGATGTGTTCCATGAAACAGCACATAGATTTTATCAAGACGTTCTTTGCTTGCAAAATGCCACACAGTTTCGTTGTACATGCACAAATGTAATTTAGAAGAGTACACCCTTCCTTGTGTCGATTTTTGCAAAACCCATAAATGCTCATCAGCCGTATCTGTAGGTCCCTTGTACCAAATTTCACCCCAAATTGAAAGATAAATGTGGGAAGCAAGGACAGCAATTAATTCGGGCCCCTAAAGCCCCTGTGTCAATTTTCACAAGACTCGCAATCATTCACATCTCCTGTAGTTACTTCTATCCGAGCTGAATAAAAACTGTAGAATATAAAGCCAAAATTTCATTTGGGCCCTTAAGTGAAGGGGGACCGTGATAGCACAGTGGTTAAGGCGCTGTGCTACAAATCGGAAGGTCGCTGGTTCGATCCCAGGTGGTGTCATTGGGATTTTTCATTTACATAAAATCCTTCTGATCACACTATGGCCCTGGGGTCGACTCAGCCTCTAACAGAAATGAGTATCAGGAGCATTTCCTGGGGGTAAAGGCACCTGGTGCGTAAGGCTGACAACCTTACCACCATCCTGTGCCATTGACATGAAATCTGGGAACCTTAACTTCCTGGAACCCTCTGGGCCACTGCAGGCCTGTAATGGGACTGGTTTACCCTTAAGTGAAGAACTGGCTTCAACAGCACTGTTCTTATATAAAGCCCACAACCATTCAATGGCAATGTGCAGAGATCTTCCATACTGAACTTCACCAAAATCAATCTTCAAATAAGGAAAAGTAGAGGCAAAAAGTAATTTACTCCCTTATGTACGTACGACTATTACTGTGGCAATTTTCAAGAAATGCATGTTTGCTTGATGACCTTCTGTGAAGACCTACTAAATTTCATGAAAACTGGACAAATGGTTTAGCTGCCGATACTTGACCACATAGAAATGGACCATATCTCCACATAAGGTGTTTCTTTACTTGGTAAAGAATGCCTAAACACAATGCCCATGGTATTTGGATATGCATGTTTGTGGCAGCAGCAGAAGCAGCAGCAATGCTGACAATAACAATAACAATAACAACGATAATAACAACATCCATTAACTATTCGCCTACAAAGTATTGCTCTAACAAATTCCGATCTCACTTCCTCATTCTCTAATTACCCTAACCAAGAGGTTCACAAATCTTCCAAAAATCTAGAAGCCACCGTCAAGTTCTAGACACCAGATGGGTGACATGAGGTAAGTTCCACACTGACGACCCCCAATTGTGCAGTGACCTGTGAACCTCACCTTTATCTGGCACTCTGTGTTCGGTGTATCTGAACTGATATACACTTTTATATGTAACAAAAAAGCTGCAACAATTATACTGAAAAACTTACACATGACTGTACAAAATTTAGTTGTCTGAGTGACCAGCAGCCTGGGTGTGGTGCACCTCTGCCCAAATCACTGTATAGCACACAGTCCCGGTGCTGACATAGCATATCTTGCACAGGATCAAGCCTGAACAGGGATCAGCAGCAATCAGAACAGGATCTCACCTTGACCTGCAGCATGAGTGCAGTCAGTTGCGTGATGAGGCTCAGCATACGCTCGCTCTTCACTGGAAGGCGGACATCTGATTGGGTGTTGTGTTTCATGACGAGGTCATGGGCCTCCTCCTGGCTCCTTTCGCGGAGATGTGATGGAGCCAGCATGGCTGCGATGCTGGGTTCTGGGGCGATCTGCGCAGTGTTAAACACAGCCTGCAGTTCTGCAGTCAGCTCCACAATATACTGCGGTACCACAGAAACGAGCCTTACGCAACAGCGCTCTTCACATGTCCCTCGCACTGTGACATTTCCCACACCAACTGTCTAGACCTTCAAGTGTTATTTTTACTAACCAAAAAACACAACTATACAGATCCTGTATATATGGTATCTACACAGTTGTGTCTACCAGATACTAAAAACAACACTTGATTGATAATAATACAGTCATGTGTTGCTTAATGACGGGGATACATTGTTAGAAATGTGTCGTTAGGCAATTCTGTCATTGTGCGAACGTCATAGAGTGTACTTACACAAACCTAGAATAGTACAGTATAGCCTACTACACACCTAGTTTATATGGTATAGCCTGTTGCTGCTAGGCTACAAAACTGTACAGCATGTTACTGTAATGAATACTGTAGGTAATTACAACACAATGGTAAGTGTTATAATGCATTATAATATTATAATCTTATGGGACCATCGTCGTATGTGCGGTATGTCGTAAACCGAAATGTCATTATGCAGTGGATGTTTGTACATAATGGGATGATATCACCTAAGACCACCTACACATTCTCTTCATATAAATGTCAGTAGCATAATAACTGCAAAGACTGGTTACTTAAACTACTGTAAGGGATAATACTGTCACTCCATAACATAAAATACGAACAAGGAGTCTATGGCAGAACTGACATAGCCTACTATAAATATTGACGTGTCAATGTTATTTAAATAATGCTGATTGACAATTTTACAATAAAATGCACTTTAGCACATGCATTAGCATGTTAGAAGGGTTGGGACAGCATAGTTGGTAAAGCGACTCGCTACAGGCTGGATGATTCAGGGACTGAATCCCAGTTGGGGGGTGAGTTTTTTTGCACCCCCATCAATACTGGCTCTGGTTCCCAACAGCATCCCATACAGTGGGTACTGGGCCTCTTTTCCAGGGGTAAAGTGGCCATGGCATGGCATCAGCCACCAACCGCATCTAGCGCCAAGATTAAAGAAAGAGTACAGCTATACCTCTACTTCCCCTCTGGAACCTCATGGCTTATTCTAGGGCAAACTTTACTTTATTATTAGCATGCTAGACTTGCAAGAAGCTGGTCACAGTATGAAGTCAATTTTTCCACACCTTTCATATGTGAATGTATTATACATTGATGTTACCATTACTGACAGCAATATTATTAATTTAATTTTTAGAAGACTCTGTTACGTAGGTACAGATTTTGTCTACCACACATTTGTCCAGCATAACCTCAAATTTCTGCACTGTAACCATTTTCACCAAGTGTTGCCTAACAAAAACATATTTCATAAACATCTGTAGGAATGTATACAATTTATCATCAAGTAAAATTTCTTATTCCCTGTTCCAGTGGTCCCTGAACAAAAAACCACATTAAAAATCTCACACAGACATCACTTTGCTGGTTTGCATTCTATGTAAGGGTCAGACTGTCATATGTGTGAGGTTCTGAAAGTAGGCTATGATATACTCAGTAACAAATGTACACATAGAATACACAAGTAAAAACACTTGTTGCTGCTCACCTCTTGGCAGTACTTTTGCACATTTGTCAAGTAATCCTGCAGGTCACGGTTCAGGTGTTCCAAATCAATGATGACGCTTGCGTAACGCCGTTGGAAGTCTTCTGGGATATATGAACCAAAGGATTTCTTTCTCTCCGCCTCAGTGTTCATTTCTCTCAAGACCTTGATCTTTGACTTCTTTGCGTTCAGTATCTTGGATAACCTCACCTGATAATCAGAATAAGGAAACACAATTTGGCAACAATGATACTTACTATGGAATGATACAGAAGCAGTGAAAACTAAAGTACTCATAGAAAAACATGTTACAGTGTCACTCTGTCCACCACAATGATATCAACAACCAACAAGATGCAGAAAAATTTGTTTTATTGATTCTTTTAAGCTTGCTGCACACGTTTCAGGTGACAGTTTCGCCCATCTTCAGGAGCACTCTGACTGTATGTACAGCTTTTTGGAAAAATGTAACGACTCTGCTGTCTGCCCCTGACCGGTGACACAGATTGGATGGAACTGGTTAGGTGGCGGGTGTAGAAAGTATCCACCTACTACTAGATCGATACTTCCTACACCCACCAACTAACCAGTTCAATCCAATCTGTGTCACCAGTCAGCAGCAGACAGGAGAGTCGGTACGTTGTTCCAAACAGCTGTACATACAGTCAGAGTGCCCCTGAAGATGGGCGAAACTGTCGCCCGAAACATGTACAGCAAGATTAAAAGAATCAATAAAACAAATTTTGCCGCATCTTGTTGGTTGCTGATATCATTGTACTAGTGATGCACGGTCACACAAATGTCCTGCCCACCATAAATCTAACATGGACTGATGTGGGATCCAACTGGGCACTCTGTGGTGCGAGGCCAGCAACTAACCACCTGAACCACAGCCCAACGGCACATCAAGGAAGAAACAGCATGAGTCTTCTCAACTTGAGATCTCTGCAAGTCTTCCCCTCTACGTCACATTCCGAACTTCACGAGACAACTGCTTCCCTTATAGATTTGCAACAGTTTTCACACCTGTATCACACATTTTTTTATCCTTTCTGAAAAACAGAAACCTTTATCATCCAGTCCAGGACACACCTGAGGTGTTCCTTATAACATGCAATGTGCTTGACATTCAAATAATTATAGCATTATTTTAAAACACTTAAGTCCTTGATACTTACAGCACTTCCAGCTATTTTAAACTCAGCAAATACTGAAACTAATTTTGCACTTTCAAGAAACAACCAGAGACTTCCCAGGCAAGGAAACACAACTCATCTCTACTGGAATCAGGCCTGAACTGATAGGCAAGAGGAGTCAGAATGCCTTGCATCTTCCACATACAGATCACAACAGGCTGCATCAAGTCTAACTTCCAATGCTGCATCACACCATGAACAGAAGAGAAACCAGACCTTTTTGTTACTTACACGACGCTATGTGAAACTCTCCGTAGGGGTTCTGCAAGTGCAATTAAATGATTCAAAAAACCCGCATAAATCTGTTACTTCGCTTTCAACACTTATATTAATACCGGGGTGCTGATAAGTCCTTAGCCCGACCAGGAAGGAAACAAGCTCGGAAGCATGTCAGGGACGCGCGCAATTTCAAGAATGTTGAGACGCGAGCTGTCATCAGGTTTTTTACCTGCATGGCAAGATGCCAAAGGAAATTCACGCCATTCTGACAGAAACATTAGCTTGTTTCCTTCCTGGTCGGGCTAAGGACTTATCAGCATCCCTGTATAATTGTCACCATATCTCGTTTAATCTACTAAAGATACTCAATTTTATTATTATGACATTAAAATATGTAATTAACAATCAGATGAAAAATTGCCACTAAACAGATTTAATGGTAACTTTTCATCTAATATGTGTAAATTCTTACTGTAGGTAAGATCTATGTATATAAAGCCTAGTGAGCCAACAACCACCAACTTATCTTACAGTTTAAAAAAACAAGATAAGTTTAGGATTGTTGGCTCATTAGGGTCAAGGATTTATTTTGGTTTGATGTGGGTTAATGTACCTTAACACACTGTAGTATCTGGCAAATCAAATGTAGTCCCTACTTAATATGTCAACTGGGACAAGAATCTATGACCAGCTGTACACACTTTCAGCAGTCACAAGGAGCAAAGTTTTTTTTTGGAAGGGAAGCATCATGATGTGTTTGTAACGTAATACAGGATGAGTCTCGCTAGAGGCCCCAAACTATTGTCTATGTATACAGTCAAACAGCATGGGTTTCTCATTCATAAATACTGGCAAACAGGTTCATTAAAGCATGCCAGACAGCATTTTGAACGGAATTTGGTGAAAGACGTGCACCACTGAAGTGTTCCGACCAGAAATTGGTTAAAAAGTTAGAGACAAGTGGAAGCCGATCTAACGCCTGCCGACTTCTTTCTTTGGGGCTTACCGAAGGGCAAAGTGTACAAAAATACACCCCGCACAATCGAACAACTCAAAGACGCTATACGCCAAGAGATTCAAGCCGTCAACGTCAACACTTCGGGAAAAGTATTCCAGAATTTGGAGAAACGCATTCAAGTGTGCTTGGATGTGAAAGGAGACCAGTTTCAGCATCGATTATGAGCAGGTCCTGTTTTGCATCGTTCCCGGTATGTGTATATAAA
>Ga0123352_10011285_pt1 | contig 14070 bp, 13 predicted proteins | sample TergutLab28metaG_FD_89700 | JGI IMG/M metagenome (GOLD analysis project Ga0123352, IMG submission 89700) | Labiotermes labralis P1 segment gut microbial communities from Petit-Saut dam, French Guiana - Lab288 P1 | ecosystem: Host-associated > Arthropoda: Insects > Digestive system > Gut ...
AACACCTTCACCGGTCGGCGCCCCCGCCTGCACAACGTCCTCACCGGCGAGTGGGCCCCGCCCGCCCGGCACCCGTACCGGTCAGCAGGGGCGCTTGCGCAGCTCCATCACATAGTCGTGCGGCGCCCCCGCGGACTCCGCCGCGTCGGCGATCTCGCCCAGGTAGCGGGCCGAGGGCAGCCCGCCCTCGTAGTCGTTGAGCACGTACAGCCAGGCCGGCAGGTCGCCCTCCAGGGTGTGCACCCGCAGCGTGGTCCGCCGGTACATGCCCAGCGGCACGCCCTCCCAGCGGTCCAGCGACTCCTCGTCCACCGGTGCGATGTCGTAGAGCCCCACGAAGACCTGGCCGGCCTCGTCCTCGACGAGCGTGGTCAGGGCCCCGTCCCAGCCCATGTGCTCGCCGCCGAAGGTGAGCCGCCAGCCCATCAGCCAGCCGGTACCGCGCAGCGGGGAGTGCGGTGCCCGGCGCGTCATCAACCGTGCGTCGAGGTTGCTGGCGTAGGCGGCGTAGAGCGACATGGCACGAGAGTACGGGAGCGGCCCGCAGCCGTCCTGGAGCGTCCGCGCACGCTGCGGCGCCGCCGTCGCCGCCCCCGTCGTCGATCCCTTGGCGCGTGCGGGACAATGGGGTACGTGACTCGGATCGTGATCATCGGTGGCGGACCCGGCGGCTACGAAGCCGCGCTCGTGGCGGCGCAGCTCGGCGCGGAGGTGACCGTCGTGGACTGCGACGGCCTGGGCGGGGCGTCGGTGCTGACCGACTGCGTCCCGTCCAAGACCCTCATCGCCACCGCGGAGGTGATGACCACCTTCGACTCGTCGTACGAGGAACTGGGCATCATCGTCTCCGACGACACCCCTCCGCTGGAGAAGGCGGCCCGGGTGGTCGGCGTGGACCTGGGCAAGGTCAACAAGCGCGTGAAGCGGCTGGCCCTCGCGCAGTCCCACGACATCACCGCGTCCGTGACCCGGGCCGGCGGCCGCGTGCTGCGCGGCCGCGGCCGGCTGGAGGGCTGCCAGACCGCCGAGGGCACCCGCACCGTGGTCGTCGAGGCGCCGGACGGCACCACCGAGCGGCTGGCCGCCGACGCGGTGCTGATCGCCACCGGCGGCCGCCCCCGCGAGCTGGAGGACGCGCTGCCCGACGGCGAGCGGATCCTCAACTGGACCCAGGTGTACGACCTGGAGGAGCTGCCGGAAGAGCTGATCGTGGTCGGCTCCGGCGTCACCGGCGCGGAGTTCGCCGGCGCCTACCAGGCGCTGGGCTCCAAGGTCACCCTGGTCTCCTCGCGCGACCGGGTGCTGCCCGGCGAGGACCCCGACGCGGCGGCCGTGCTGGAGGACGTCTTCCGGCGCCGCGGCATGAACGTCATGGCCCGCTCCCGCGCCCAGTCGGTCAAGCGGGTCGGCGACCGGGTCGAGGTCACGCTCGCCGACGGCCGGGTGATCGAGGGCACGCACTGCCTGATGGCGGTCGGCGCGATCCCCAACACCGCGGGCATGGGCCTGGAGGAGGCGGGCGTCAGGCTCACCGAGTCCGGCCACATCAAGACCGACAAGGTGTCGCGGACCAGCGCGCCGGGCGTGTACGCCGCGGGCGACGTGACCGGCGTCTTCGCGCTGGCGTCGGTGGCGGCCATGCAGGGCCGCATCGCGATGTACCACTTCCTGGGCGACGCGGTGGCCCCGCTGAACCTCAAGACGGTCTCCTCGAACGTCTTCACCGACCCGGAGATCGCCACCGTCGGCTACACCCAGGCCGACGTCGACGCCCACCGGATGGCGGCGAACGTCGTCAAGCTGCCGCTGCTGCGCAACCCGCGGGCGAAGATGCAGGGCATCAGGGACGGCTTCGTGAAGCTGTTCTGCCGGCCCGGCACCGGCATCGTGGTCGGCGGTGTGGTGGTCGCGCCCAAGGCGAGCGAGCTGATCCACCCGATCTCGATCGCGGTCGACAACAGCCTGACGGTGGAGCAGATCGCCAACGCCTTCACCGTGTACCCGTCGCTGTCCGGCTCGGTCGCCGAGGCGGCCCGCCAGCTGCACTCCCGCAAGACCGGCGACGGCAGCTGACGTACTGCGGGGGGCCGTTGAGGCACTTCCGGCGGCCGTCACCGGCCGTCGTCACCGTGTGCGCGTCACCGACCGTCGTCACCGGCCGCCTTTCTGCCGGGAGTTGACGGTCGATCGGCGGCGAGCTGACGTCCCGTCGCCCAGGGAATGCCGAACAAGCCTTCGGGTCATAGCATTTGACGGGGTGTTTGGTCCGAAGATTGCCGTATCTGGTGCATAACGCAGAACTTCCTGGGTCAACGGGGTTACTGTCGGTTTCGTGTTCGCTGCAGAACGTCGTCAGTTGATCCTCGAAATGGTGCGTGCGAACGGGGCCGTGTCGCTGCGTGAGCTCGCCCGAGTCGTCCAGACCTCCGAAGTGACCGTCCGCCGGGACGTGCGTGCACTGGAGGCCGAAGGACTGCTGGACCGCCGGCACGGCGGCGCCGTGCTGCCCGGCGGTTTCACCCGGGAATCCGGCTTCCCGCAGAAATCCCACCTGGCCACCGCGGAGAAGACGGCCATCGCCGATCTCGCGGCCGGGCTCGTGGCCGAGGGCGAGGCGATCGTCGTCGGCGCGGGTACCACCACGCAGGAGCTGGCCAGGCGGCTGGCGCGGGTGCCGGGTCTGACCGTGGTCACCAACTCGCTGCTGGTGGCCCAGGCGCTCGCGCACGCCAACCGCGTCGAAGTGGTGATGACCGGCGGCACCTTGCGCGGCTCCAACTACGGCCTGGTCGGCAGTGGTGCCGAGCAGTCCCTGCAGGGGCTGCGGGTGTCGCGGGCGTTCCTGTCCGGCGCGGGGCTGACCGCCGAGCGCGGCCTGTCCACCTCGAACATGCTCTCCGCGAGCGTGGACCGGGCGCTGGTGCAGGCGGCGGCCGAGGTCGTGGTGCTCGCCGACCACACCAAGCTCGGCGCCGACACCATGTTCCAGACGGTGCCGACGGACCTGATCACCCATCTGGTGACCGACGAGCCGCCGGTGGGCGACGAGCGGGCCGGCACCGAGCTGCAGGCGCTCGCCGACCGCGGCGTCCAGGTCGCGGTCGCGCAGGCCCCGGTCGGGGCGGAGGTGCTGGCCGCCGGCCGGCAGCGCCGCGACGCGCGGGACGCGCGGGACCCCCGCGACGTGCGGGACACCCGCGATGCCCGCGAGGGCAGGGACGCCCCGCTGCCCGGGCCGCGCCGCCCGCAGCGGCTGCACCCGGCCGGCGACCCGTCGGCCACACCGCGACTGGCCGACGTCCGCCGCCGCTGACCCGGTCCCGGTCCCCGTCCCGGCGCCTGGCTACTTCGCAGCAGGCGCCGGGGCGCCGGTGGTGGTGCGGGCCGCACTGCGGGCCGTGCCGTCCGCGTCCGCGTGGTCGTCCGTGTCCGCGCGGCCGGCCGCCGTCGCGGGGTCCCCGCTCGCCGCCGGGCCGGCCGCCTCGTCCGGCGTGCTGCCGGTCGCGGGCCGCTGCGGCCCGCCCTGTCCGGGGTGGGTCCGCATGCCGTCGATCACCAGGGACATCAGGCGCCCGAAGACGCCGCGGTCCTCGGGGTCCTTCTCGGCCGCCAGCACGATCGCCGAGGTCAGCTTCAGCAGGTCGGCGATCCGCAGGTCCGGCTTGACGTCGCCCGACTGCTGGGCCCGCCACAGCAGCATCCCGCCGGCGTCGCGCAGCCGCGTCTTGCAGGCGGGCATCCGCGAGTCGGACGCCTCCATGATGGCCGCGGACAGGCCGCGGTACATCGTGGAGTGCACCGCCACCGCGCGCAGCCAGGCGATGAGCGCCTCGGTCGGGTCGTCCTCGGAGGCGACCAGCTGCCGCGCCTCCTCGGCGATCTTCTCGACCTCCTGCTCGAAGACCGCGTTCATCAGCGCGTAGCGGTCGGGGAAGTGGCGGTAGAGGGTGCCCACGCCCACGCCCGCGTGCCGGGCGATGTCCTCCAGCGGGACCTCGGTCCCGTGCACGATGAACGCCTGCTTGGCCTCGTGCAGCAGGCGGTCGTAGTTGCGCTGCGCGTCTGCCCGCATGTGCTCATGCCTCCTGAAGTGGTCTTCCCCAAAAGCGATTGTAGAACCGGAGGTGGTCTCCGTATAGTTAACGGAGGCGACCTCCGCTTCTCCTCTCCGCTGGAGGGTTTACTCACCATGTCCTCGCACAGTGTGCGCGATCTGAACGGCGCTGCTTCCGGCACCGCTCCCGGTACTGCATCCGGTACTGCTTCCAGTCCTGCTTCTACCACCGCCTCCGGCCGGCCGTCCCCCGTCCGCAGGCACCCGTATCTGGCCCTTGCCGCGATCGTCGGAGCCCAGCTGATGCTGCTGCTCGACGCGACCGTGGTGAACGTGGCCCTCCCGGGCATCGGCGTCCACCTCGGCTTCTCGCCGACCGGCATGTCCTGGGTGCTCAACGTCTACACGCTCGCCTTCGGCGGCCTGCTGCTGCTCGGCAGCCGGATCGGCGACCTGATCGGCCGCAGGACCGCCCTGGTCTGGGGCGTGGCCGCGTTCACCGTGGCCTCGATCGCCGGCGGCGTCGCCAACGACGCCACCACCCTGCTCGTGGCCCGCGGGCTGCAGGGCGCCGCCGCGGCACTGGCCGCGCCCAGCACCCTGGCCCTGATCGCCACCTCCTTCAGCGAGGGCACCGAGCGCAACCGCGCGCTCAGCGTCTTCTCGGCGATCTCCGGCGCCGGCTCGGCGATCGGCCTCACCGTCGGCGGGATGCTGACCGACTGGGGCTCCTGGCGCTGGGTGTTCTTCATCAACATCCCGGTCGGCCTGGCGATCGTGCTGCTGGCCCCCCGCTACATCCAGGAGACCGAACGCCACCGCGGCGGCCGGTTCGACATCGCCGGCGCGATCACCGGCACCGCCGGCATGGCGACCCTGGTGTACGCGTTCATCCGGGTGGGCGAGAGCAGCTGGGGCGACCACCGCGCCCTGACCTTCTTCGCCGTCGCCGCCGCGCTGCTGCTCGCGTTCTTCCTCAACGAGGTCCGCGTGGAGCGCCCGCTGGTGGTGCTGCGGCTGTTCCGCAACCGCAACCGGGGCCTGGCGTACGGGGTGATGCTGCTGGTGCCGGCCGGCATGTTCGGCGTGTTCTACTTCAGCACCCAGTACATGCAGACCTATCTGCACTTCAGCCCGCTGCGGACCGGCTTCGCCTTCCTGCCGCTGGCCGGGCCGCTGTTCGTCGCGGCGCGCCTGGCGCCCCGCGCGCTGGCCCGGTTCGGCGCCAAGTGGGTGGCGGCCTTCGGCGGCGCGCTGAACCTCGCCGGCACCCTGTGGATCAGCCGGCTGAGCGCGTCCGACGGCTACGCCCAGGGCATCCTGCCCGCGCTCGTCCTGATCGGTGTCGGCGTCGGCTTCACGATGATGCCGCTGAACACCTTCATCCTGGCGGGCGTCGAGCCCAAGGACGCCGGCTCCGCGTCCGGGCTGCTGCAGACGATGCAGCAGGTCGGCGGCAGCCTCGGCCTGTCCGTCCTGGTCACCGTCTTCGGCACGGCCTCCCGGCACGCCCACGGCCAGCCGTTCGTGCACGGCGCGACCGCCGCGTTCACCATGGCCGCGGTCTTCACCGGCGCGGCGACGCTGCTCGTCCTCACCCTCAGGCAGCCCGCGCGGGCCGCGGTGCGCTGACCGCCGCATCCCCTACGCCGTACGTCCCCTCCGGCGTACGGAACACGTCCTGCCCGACGTACGAACGCCGGCCGGCTGGTGCTCCACCAGCGCGACCGGCGCCTCGTACGTTCCGGGGGATGCGGCCCCCGGAACCGGGTCAGTCCTTGATCTCGCAGATGATCGCGCCGGAGGAGATCGACGAGCCGACCTCGGCCTTGAGGCCGATGACGGTGCCGGAGCGGTGCGCGTTCAGCGGCTGCTCCATCTTCATCGCCTCCAGGACCACGATCAGGTCGCCCTCGGTGACCTGCTGGTTCTCCTCGACCGCGACCTTGACGATGGTGCCCTGCATCGGCGACGCGAGCGCGTCGCCGGACGCGGCGGCCGCCGCCTTGGTGGCCTGCCGCCGCTTGGGCTTGGCGCCCGCGGCCAGGCCGGTGCGGGCCAGCGTCATGCCCAGCGACGCCGGCAGCGACACCTCCAGGCGCTTGCCGCCGACCTCCACCACGACCGTCTCGCGGCCCGGGGCCTCCTCGTCGTCACCCGGGGCGCCGGCGAACGGCGGGATGGTGTTGACGAACTCGGTCTCGATCCACCGGGTGTGCACGGTGAACGGGCCGGAGTCCTTCGGCGGCGCGAACGCCGGGTCGACCACCACCGCGCGGTGGAACGGGATGGCGGTGGCCATGCCCTCGACCTCGAACTCCGCCAGCGCGCGGGCCGCGCGCTGCAGCGCCTGCTCGCGGGTGGCGCCGGTGATGACCAGCTTGGCAAGCAGCGAGTCCCACGCGGGGCCGATGACGCTGCCGGACTCCACGCCGGCGTCGAGCCGCACGCCCGGGCCGGACGGCGCGGCGAACTTCGTCACGGTGCCGGGGGCGGGCAGGAAGTTGCGGCCCGGGTCCTCGCCGTTGATCCGGAACTCGAAGGAGTGGCCGCGCAGCTTCGGGTCGTCGTAGCCGAGCTCCTCGCCGTCGGCGATCCGGAACATCTCGCGGACCAGGTCGATGCCGGAGACCTCCTCGGTCACCGGGTGCTCGACCTGAAGGCGGGTGTTGACCTCCAGGAACGAGATCGTGCCGTCCTGGCCGACCAGGAACTCGCAGGTGCCCGCACCCTCGTAGCCGGCCTCCTTGAGGATGGCCTTCGAGGCGGCGTACAGCTGCTTGTTCTGGTCCTCGCTCAGGTACGGCGCGGGGGCCTCCTCCACCAGCTTCTGGTGGCGGCGCTGCAGCGAGCAGTCACGGGTGGAGACGACGACCACGTTGCCGTGCTTGTCGGCCAGGCACTGGGTCTCCACGTGCCGCGGGCGGTCGAGGTAGCGCTCGACGAAGCACTCGCCGCGGCCGAAGGCGGCGACCGCCTCGCGGACCGCCGACTCGTACAGCTCGGGCACCTCCTCCAGCGTGCGGGCGACCTTCAGGCCGCGCCCGCCGCCGCCGAACGCGGCCTTGATCGCGATCGGCAGGCCGTTCTCCTTGGCGAAGGCCACGACCTCGTCGGCGCCGGACACCGGGTCGGGGGTGCCGGCCACCAGCGGGGCACCGGCGCGCTGGGCGATGTGACGGGCCGCCACCTTGTCGCCCAGGTCCCGGATCGCCTGCGGCGGCGGGCCGATCCAGGTCAGGCCGGCGTCCAGCACGGCCTGCGCGAACTCGGCGTTCTCCGACAGGAAGCCGTAGCCCGGGTGGACGGCGTCCGCTCCGGACTCGGCGGCCGCTGCCAGGACCTTGGCGATGTCCAGATAACTGGTGGCCGGTGTGTCGCCGCCCAGCGCGTATGCCTCGTCGGCCGCGCGCACGTGCAGCGCGTCCCGATCCGGGTCAGCGTAGACGGCTACGCTGGCGATCCCGGCATCCCGGCAGGCACGGGCGACGCGTACTGCGATTTCACCGCGGTTGGCGATGAGCACCTTGCGCACGATGGCTCCCTCCTTGAAACAAGCCGAGTTTAGGTACTGGCCACACTTCATGCCGAGGCACCCCTGCACGTGAGGTTGCCCACACGGAGGGTGATCCATGGGCCTGGAGAACCCGTGAATGCCTGCTCAATCCACGGTACGGCCAGGCTTGGGAGGTTGTCTGCGACTCCCGGGCGTGGCCCCGAACTCATGCGGCGGGCCTGGGCCGATCTGACGGTCTTTTGTGGGAACTCCACGAAGACACGGCGGAAACTTTGCGCCCTGCCGTTCCCGAACGAGTGGTTCCGCGGGACCCCTTGCCCCCCTCGCATACCCGTGAGTAGCCTGCCAGCGCGGAGTACCGCTGGTAACGGCCCGGACGGCCGCAGCGGCATCGGCCGAAGGGGGACGACAGCGTGCGCAGAGGGATAGCCACCGGCACGGCGGTGGTGCTGGTGCTCGAAGGGCTCGGCATCGCCTTCCTCAACTGGCTGCTCGGCCTGATCGTGCAGAAGCAGAAGATGACCATGGGCGGGCTCTCGCACGACTCCATGGCCGTCGGATCGTGGGTGGCCGGCGGGGTGTTCGGCCTCTTCCTGCTCGGCTGCGCCGCCATCGCGCTGCGGATCGCGCTGCGCGACCGGATGGCCGGCCGGTTCGGCCGCATCGTGCTCATCGTGTGCGCGGTGGTGCACGGCGTCGTCGGCGCGGTCGTCGTGGGCCTCGTCGGCTGGGTCGCCTTCGTGGCGATGATGGTGATCCTCGGGCTGCTGGTCGGCACGCTGCTGCTGTACGCCCCCGAGGACGGCCCGGGGGCGGAGCAGGCCAAGGGCGCCTCCGGCGGTGGGCGCGGGACGCCGCCCGCCGGAGAGCAGGCCCCGCCGGCCACCGCCTGACGGCGCCGCGCGCCCCTCAGCGGCTCACCGGGACGGGAGTCACGTCCACAGGTCGGTGATGCGCACGCCCAGGTCCGCCAGCAGGGAGCGCAGCAGCGGCAGCGACAGCCCGATGACGTTCCCCGCGTCGCCGTCGATGCCGTCCACGAACGGTGCCGACCGGCCGTCCAGGGTGAACGCGCCCGCCACGTACAGCGGTTCGCCGCTCGCCACGTAGGCGGCGATCTCCTCGTCGTCGGGCGAGCCGAAGCGCACCGTGGTCGACGCGGTCGCCGAGACCTGCCGCCCGCTCGCCGTGTCGATCACGCAGTGCCCGGTCTGCAGCACGCCGTGCCGGCCGCGCATCTGCCGCCAGCGGTCCGTCGCTTCGGCCGCGTCCGCCGGCTTGCCCAGCGCCCGGCCGTCGAGTTCGAGCACCGAGTCGCAGCCGACGACCAGCTCGCCGCCGTCCAGCAGCCCGCCGCCGGCCACCGCGCCGGCCTTCGCCTCGGCGAGCACGCGGGCGAGTTCGGCCGGCGTCGGCGCGGAGATCGCCTCCTCGTCCACCCCGGAGACGATCACCCGGGGATCGAAGCCGGCCTGCTTGAGCAGCCCGAGGCGGGCGGGGGAGGCGGAGGCGAGAACGAGCGTGCGGCGAGGGGTCGCGGTCATGCCGTCATCGTAGGGACCCGGCGGCTACGGGGGAGGGGGGCCCTCGCCCCTGCCCGGAACCGGGCGGCGGCGAACACCACCCGCCGCCCCCTGCCCAGGGCCGGCGGGCGCGCCGCGCCCGAGGTCACGCGCGCCAGGCGCTGAACGCCATCACCACCGCTGCGGCCAGCGCCACGAGCAGCATCGCCCGGCGCAGCATCGCCTGCACCCGGCGCATCTCTTCGGGAGGCTCGTCGTGCGGATCGTCCGACCACAGCATGATCCAAGGGTCGCGCTCCCACCGCCCGCGCGCCTGAGTACGGGTACTCAGAAGTTCCCCGCGACCGCACCCGTCGCTCGCGCACCAACCGCATCCGGGCGCCCCGCGGGACGCCCGGCACCGCAACCGCCACAGCGCCCCGGACGGCGCCGGGTGTCAGGCCGGCCAGACCGACGTGCGCCACGCGCCCGGGCCCGGTGCCGGAACCCGGCGCGGCAGGTTGCGCCCCGGGTCGGCCCACACCGCCCGGCGGGACGGGCCGTCGGCGGCGGGCTCCGCCGCCGCGGCCCGCGCCTGGACGAGGGCCACGACGGCCGCGAGCTCCTCCGGGGTCGGCCTTCCCCGCTCCACCTTGATCACCACGGGAACGCTCCTCTCCGGCTCTGCTGTCCGTCTCCGTGTCTCGCGCGACACCCCGCGCCGCGACACCCGTGCTGCAACAACCCGCGCCCTACAGCGGGATGTTGCCGTGCTTCTTCGGCGGCAGGCTCTCCCGCTTGTTGCGCAGCGTCCGCAGCGCCTTCACCAGCTGCGGCCGGGTCTGCGACGGCGGGATGACCGCGTCCACGTAGCCGCGCTCCGCCGCGACGTACGGGTTGAGCAGGGTGTCCTCGTAGTCCGTGATCAGCTGCTGGCGCAGCTCCTCGGCGGCCTCGGGCGTCTCCGCCTCGGCGAGGGTGCGGCGGTGCAGGATGTTGACCGCGCCCTGCGCGCCCATCACCGCGATCTGGGCCGTCGGCCAGGCCAGGTTGAGGTCCGCGCCCAGGTGCTTGGAGCCCATCACGTCGTACGCGCCGCCGTACGCCTTGCGCGTGATGATCGTGATCAGCGGCACGGTGGCCTCGGCGTAGGCGTAGATCAGCTTGGCGCCGCGGCGGATGATGCCGTCCCACTCCTGGCTGGTGCCGGGCAGGAACCCGGGGACGTCGACGAAGGTGACCACCGGGACGTTGAAGCTGTCGCAGGTGCGGACGAAACGCGCCGCCTTCTCCGAGGCGTTGATGTCCAGGCAACCGGCGAACTGCAGCGGCTGGTTGGCGACCACGCCCACCGGCCGGCCCTCGATCCGCCCGAACCCGGTGATGATGTTCGGCGCGAACAGCGACTGCGTCTCCAGGAACTCCCCGTCGTCCAGGACGTGTTCGACGACCTTGTGCATGTCGTACGGCTGGTTCGCCGAGTCCGGGATCAGCGCGTCGAGTTCGAGGTCCTCGGGGCCGACCGCCAGGTCCGCCTCGGCCGGGTACGAGGGCGGCTCCTCCAGGTTGTTGCTCGGCAGGTAGGACAGCAGCGCCTTGACGTACTCGAACGCGTCCTTCTCGTCGCCCGACAGGTGGTGGGCGTTGCCCGACATGGTGTTGTGGGTGCGCGCGCCGCCCAGCTCCTCCATGCCGACGTCCTCACCGGTGACCGTCTTGATGACGTCCGGACCGGTGATGAACATGTGCGAGGTCTGGTCGACCATCACCACGAAGTCGGTGATCGCCGGGGAGTACACCGCGCCGCCCGCGCACGGGCCGGTGATCAGGCTGATCTGCGGGATCACGCCCGACGCATGGGTGTTGCGGCGGAAGATCTCGCCGTACATGCCCAGCGAGGTGACGCCCTCCTGGATGCGGGCGCCGCCCGAGTCGTTGATGCCGATGACCGGGCAGCCGGTCTTCAGCGCGAAGTCCATGACCTTGACGATCTTCTCGCCGAAGACCTCGCCGAGCGCGCCGCCGAAGACCGTGAAGTCCTGCGAGAACACCGCGACCGGGCGGCCGTCGACGGTGCCGTAGCCGGTCACCACGCCGTCCCCGTAGGGGCGGTTGGCCTCCAGGCCGAAGTTGGTGGAGCGGTGCCGGGCGAACTCGTCCAGCTCGGTGAACGAGCCCTCGTCCAGGAGGAGTTCGACCCGCTCACGGGCGGTCAGCTTGCCCTTCGCGTGCTGCTTCTCCACCGCGCGCTGCGATCCCGCGTGCGTCGCCGCCTCGATACGGCGCTGCAGGTCGGCGAGCTTCCCCGCAGTCGTGTGGATGTCGTACTCAGGGTCGGCCATGGGGACGGCTCTCCTGCTCTCGGCGCTGTGACGGCTCGATTGTTTAACTGGCGAGTAACGCTGTGTTCCGTAGCGTAGTGGCGACGCTGGGGTACCGGCACTGCGGCGTTCACCACACTCCGGTGCCCGCTCGTAGGGTGGTGGCATGACCTCAAGCCCCTGGTCGGACCTCGACCGCCCGCCGCTCAACGCCGCCGCGCTCCGCCGGGCGGTGGTCGGTCATGACGGGGTGTGGAGCGCCCTCGAGGTGGTCCCCGCGACCGGCTCCACCAACGCCGACCTGACGGCGAAAGCCCAGCAGGGAGCACCTGAGGGCGCGGTGCTGGTCGCCGAGGAGCAGACCGCGGGACGCGGCCGGCTCGACCGCGCCTGGAGCGCCCCCGCCCGGTCCGGCCTGTTCTTCTCGGTGCTGCTCCGACCGGGTGAATCCGGCGGCGGCCACGCGCCGGTGCCGGTGCACCGCTGGGGCTGGCTGCCGCTGCTCGCCGGCGTCGCCACCGCCACCGCGCTGTCCCGCACCGCCGGAGTGGACACGGCGCTCAAGTGGCCCAACGACCTGCTGGTGACCACCGGCGGCGAGGAGCGCAAGACCGGCGGCATCCTCGCCGAGCGGGCCGGCGACACCGCCGTCGTCCTCGGCATCGGTGTCAACGTCTCGCTGCGGGCCGGCGAACTGCCGGTGCCCACCGCCTCCTCGCTCGCCCTGGCCGGCGCCGCGGTCACCGACCGGGACCCGCTGCTGCGGGCCGTGCTGCGCTCCCTGGCCGACTGGTACACCGCCTGGCGCGCCGCGGGCGGCGACCCGAGCGCCTGCCGCCTCGACCAGACCTACGCGGCCGGCTGCGCCACCCTGGGCCGCCAGGTGCGCGCCGAACTGCCCGGCGGCCGCGAACTGGCCGGCACCGCGGTCGCGGTCGACGGCGACGGCCGGCTGGTGATCGCCGGTCCCGACGGGGAGCAGCCGGTCGGCGCGGGCGACATCGTCCACCTCCGGCCGTCCCGGTGAGCCGGCCCGTCCCGACGAGAGTGAGCTAGGGCACACCTGCCGTATCGTTGAGGGGCTGCGTCGTCTCGATGATCGGAAGGGCTGTGCGCAGGGATTCTTCAGGGGCCGGGCGGTAACCCATGGACCAGGCCCAGCCGGACGAGCCGTTCCCCCCGGATCCGGGCACCGCCCCGGAACCGCACGGCGCCGACCCCGCCGACGAGTACGCCGGCGACGAGGGTGCGGAGCCCGACTCCGGCACGGTCGCGGAGGGCGGCGAGCACCCGCTCGCCCTGCGGCTCGAACAGCTCATCCTCGGCGCGCCCCGCCGCTACACGCCCTTCCAGGCCGCCCGCACGGCCGGCGTCTCGATGGACCTCGCGTCCCGCTTCTGGCGGGCCATGGGCTTCGCCGACATCGGCCAGGCCAAGGCGCTCACCGAGGCGGACGTGCTGGCGCTGCGACGGCTCGCCGGTCTGGTCGAGGCGGGCCTGCTGAGCGAGTCGATGGCGATCCAGGTGGCCCGCTCCACCGGGCAGACCACCGCCCGGCTGGCCGACTGGCAGACCGACTCCTTCCTGGAGGGCCTCACCGAGCCCCCCGAGCCCGGCATGACCCGCGCCGAGGTGGCCTACCCGCTGGTGGAGCTGCTCCTGCCCGAGCTGGAGGAGTTCCTGATCTACGTGTGGCGCCGCCAGGTCGCCGCCGCCACCAGCAGGGTCGTCCAGTCCGACGACGAGGAGGCGGTGGACCGCAGGCTGGCCGTCGGCTTCGCCGACCTGGTCGGCTTCACCCGGCTCACCCGCCGCCTGGAGGAGGAGGAACTCGGCGAGCTGGTCGAGGCGTTCGAGACCACCGCGGCCGACCAGGTCGCCGCGTACGGCGGGCGGCTGATCAAGACGCTCGGCGACGAGGTGCTGTTCGTCGCCGACGACCCCGGCACCGCCGCGGAGATCGGCATGCGGCTGATCGAGACGATGACCGGCGACGAGACGATGCCGGCGCTGCGGGTCGGCATGGCGTTCGGCACGGTGACCACCCGGATGGGTGACGTGTTCGGGACGACGGTGAACCTGGCGTCCCGGCTGACGTCGATAGCGCCGCGGGACGCCGTCCTCGTCGACGGCGACTTCGCCGAGGCGCTCGGCGAGGCGGGCGAGGCGCCCATCTCCGAGGCCGAGGTGGACGCCGGCTCCGCCGAGAAGTATCGCTTCGCTCTTCAGCCGATGTGGCGGCGGCCGGTCCGCGGCCTCGGCGTGGTCGAGCCCTGGCTCCTCTCCCGCCGCGACTAGCTCCCCTCGCGGGGTGCCTCCCCCTCCAATCGAGCTGCCTCCAGCCCTGCGGGCCGCGCCCACCCTCTAACCGAGCTGCCTCCACTTTTCCGGGCTCGGCCCTGTCCGGGTTCACCTCGCGGTGTGCGGTCACCCGCTAGGGGCGCGGGGGCCCCCAGCGCGCCCAGCCCCGACGGTGGCGCGCTGTTCGCACGGCGGGCTGCGCCCCACCAGGGGCGCGGGGAACTGCGCGCTCAGCCACGGCGGTGGCGCGCTGTTCGCACGGCGGGGTGCGCCCCGTCAGGGGCGCGGGGAACTGCGCGAGCAACCGGCCACCGGCCCGGCGGTCCGGAGCGGACCGATCTGCCCCTTCCGGGCGGTGACGACCCGCGGCGCCGC
>Ga0123352_10011286_pt1 | contig 14070 bp, 5 predicted proteins | sample TergutLab28metaG_FD_89700 | JGI IMG/M metagenome (GOLD analysis project Ga0123352, IMG submission 89700) | Labiotermes labralis P1 segment gut microbial communities from Petit-Saut dam, French Guiana - Lab288 P1 | ecosystem: Host-associated > Arthropoda: Insects > Digestive system > Gut ...
TGAGTGGACCCCGTTCCAGACCCACTACTACTCAGAAAATCTGGTAGCGCCGGGGATCGAACCCGGGACCTCTGTATCTGTAGCCAGAAACTCTGACCACTAGACCACAGAGGCGGTCCATTAATCACCCTATATTATGATATCACATTTTGTGGCGCTATACCCCAACTAGGGCCTCATTGTTGAGGCTTCACGATCACACACAGTTAAGACACACACACACACACGGTAGGACTCCTCTGGTCAAGGGATCAGCCCGTCGCAGAGACCTCTACGTGACAATAAAAAACATTCACAAAACACAGGCATCCGTGCCCCCGGCGAGATGCGATATTATAAAATCTGAAATATTGGAAACGTGGCTAAATCAACTAACGCTGAAATGAAACACATACAATTGCACGTCCGTGTGTTTGTTTTGATGTAACGAAGCTATTTCCAGATGCACCGACTGTCAACACTCTTCAGTTTAAACATCACAATGTCTGTCACAACTGTGTGTTTCATCGCAATGCATAAGCTCATTTTACAGCCTTAATTGCATGTGACCGTGAACGTCGCTAAACCGATACTTCGATCGCAGACAGATTTAACGATTTCATTTGAATCCAAAATTAAACCGTAAACTGATTTTATAACCAAATGATATAGCATGGGAATGGCGATGATCTGATGGGAAATTGTGGGGGGGGGGGGGAAAGAAATGTTCCAGGGAATGTCGTCCGGAAACAGCAAAACGAATGTCACTCTGCCCTTAAAAAAACCCCGTATTTTCTAAACAAGGATATCTCTGAATTTCCACTGCATGGTAGACCATCCAACCTGGAGGCCTGTGCAATTGTAATATACGTAACCTGAACCCTGGCTACACGCACCCTATCGGTGCCTTACAGCAGTACTTCTACGGCTTCATTTTCTTAGGTCTCCTGCTTCCAAGGTCAGACAAGGTGATACCGTTCAGAAGGGTACAATGCACTAATTTCTACACCCCTATTCAGTCTCATTCCATAATATTTTCCTAACTGCTAAATAAGGAAAAGACATTAAATGACAGACAGTAACAATACGTAGATGAGAGCGAGGAGCTGAGAAAAATGTAGGATATATATATATATATACATAGGAAATTTCTTGCGTCTTCATTTGTCCGCCTGTTTACATGTTTGTTCTCCGACATTACTGGAGGTATTGCAGTTAACTGTGGCACTGGAAGCAGAAAACAGTCTGCATTAGGCTTACTAAACCTCTACCGTAGTTTGATTTCCAGCAGGGGAAAGAGGTTATTTTCTTTTGGTTTCCATGCAGTCTCCTGTCCCACGGATGCGAGGGCCTTTTTCCTTGGGGTAACTTGACCGGAGAATGGAACCGATCACTCACCTCAATCCACTACGGAGGTTAAGAATACACGCAGTTATGTCGACATCAAATGTCTCATTTGCGTGGTGTTTGGTTAAGAACGGAGAAACTTTACTTTCATAAGTTTTTCTTCATGGCTCGACAGCCGTAGTAGGCGTCGGCATCCTCGTTGCTGAGGTTTCGCGATCGCACTCAGTCACACTCACCACACTCGGTACGACTCCTCTACCTGACAATACAAAACACAAGAGACATACATCAATGCCCCTGGTGGAAATCGAACCCGCAATCCCAGCAAGCGAAAGACCGCAGCCCACGCCTTAGACCGCCTGGCCACTGGGTTCAGCCACCATTACAAGTACCTCTAAGTAATACGATGGTGAAACAAAACCTTACAAATTTTGCCACTACTATAGATGAGTTAGATAATTAGCAACATGGCTCTTATCGAGTTAGGACATAAGGACGGGAGGTGGATTAACACTAGATAGAATCGTGTTCAGTGTAAGGCTTTGCTATTAATAGTAAGGAACCTTTGGACTGTACTGCCACAGTGGTGGTTAATTAGTTAATTAGTAAGTTTGATGGTTAAACACGCAATGTTTTGGGTACGAAGAACAAACAATTTCGCGGAAGTTGGATGTGTGTGTGCGTAGATACTGGAGGAGAGGGGAGGTCGTCATTAAAATTGGTATTAAAGAGACAGAATCCGAAGTTACAGAATGAAATCATCCAGCCCAGGATAGGTTCAACGGTGAGCTACATATCTCTGCAATAAATGGAGGGCAGGGAACTACTTGATTGAATGACTATGAAGTCTAAGAGGGACCGTCATAGCTCAGTCGGTATAGCGACTCGCTACGGGCTGGACGGTCGGGGGATCGAATACCGGTGTGGGCGAGATTTTCCGCACCCGTCCAGAACGACCCTGGGGCTGAACCAGCCTCCTGTACAACGGGTACCGTGTCTTTCCCAGGAGTAAAGCGGCCGGGGCGTGGCGTTGACCACCCACCCCCATCTAGCGCCGAGGTTCAAGGAAGAGTAGAGCTATACATTTTCCCCCTCTGGGCCTTCGTGGCCTGTTCTAGGATGAACTTTAGCTTTACATTATCATGTATAAGAACGGACTGTACACTGTGCAGTTAGTATCAGAGCACAGAACGGTTATGTAAGGCCAGTGGTACATCCGTTCATGTTCCTCTCCCAAAAGACCACATAATTGCTGTATATATCCTTGGACATTAATTACAACTGCTCACTTATGTAAAAACAAAAGCGATTTTGGTGTGTTCATTATTGAGATCGGGACTGGACAAGATGAGACCCTCGAGGAAAGTATTTGCGGCCCACGGCCACCTGAACAGATACAGTAATACAGTTTACCAAACACAGTACGACAGGCCTACAGAACACAATGTGGCAACTTTATTAGCTGTGCCAATGTTTACAAACTGTCACTCAACATTTTTAACGCAACACACCGTAAACCAATCATCCTTTGTGAATTCAGAACGGCCTACCACCGTGTCATTCAACCGTACATTTAGCGTGACTTAGTGCTTATAAATAACGACTTTCTAGTTAATTCAAGCCCCCCTCCCCCCCCAACCATCCCCCCCTCCCGCTTTTCACTTGTGGGTTGAAGTTGATCAGCCCTGTTTTAGTTTATGGTGTTCTGTGACGTAGCACTGTATAGATTTGCAGAGGGGGTTATAATGTATGACGACACACCCCAAAAGACCACAGTGTTACGGCCGGGAAACCCCGAATTTCACACGATAAATTATTAACTTTGAACTACTGTAATGGCTCGCAGAACTAGAGTGATTCATAGGAAGATCAACCGCTGGGTGTAAATTTCAGCTGTTGCTTAAACTTTTGACGCCTAATGTCAACTATAGTGGTCGTACCGCACCGCTAACCTCTAAAGTTTCATTTTATATATTTATTCAACAAATATAGGTACTAAATATTTTAAACATGGTATATACTCTCCGTTTTCTTCTCTTCAAAATGCAGTTCGTTTCATAATTCTAACATATTTGGTTCCTGCATTATTCACATTTTATATACAGGGTGTGCTAAAATTAAAAAAAAATAATTCCGGCGCCAAAAGGTTAATAGCGAATTATACAAGCCGATTATTACGTGCCATAAAGTAAAATAGAAAAAGGGCAGGCCAGCAAGGAACTCCACTGAGGACAGCCTGTGTTCTGTTCCGAGTACGACGGAAGGCGGTGGTGCAGCTAGTCGGGACACTGCGCTACAAGGCGGAAAGTCGCGGGTTCAATTCCGCCATGGGGTTACTGGGATTTTTAATTGACTCCATCTTTTCGGCCACACTATGGCCCGGGGGTCGACTAGGGATATCTACCGGTGGGGGGGGGGGAGGGGAGTGCGTAGGTGTGACAACTTTACCATTCTCATGTGCCTTTTGTCCAGAAATTCCGCAAGTCTGAACTCCCTACAGACCTAAATTTACCTTCACTTTCCGTTCGAGTTCTTGACGTAAAACGTTCCGAATATAAGACAAAACCATTCCGTGTAACCGTTGTACGGTAGCAGCCCGATTAACGACGGAACACTTTAAACTGCAAACAAATTCAGTACAGTAAAAACTTCCCTTTCAAGTACCAGTAGTAAATTCATTTACGGTTGATTCCTGGCTCAGTTCCGGGTAAAATTAGATTTTTTTTCTCTTTTTCCAATGTACCAAGACCAATTCTGGGGCCTACACAACCTCATACGTAAGGGGGTACAATGGTTCTGTCTCTGGGGTTAAAATTGCCGGGACGTGAAGCTGACCACTACATCCAAACTAGTGACGAATATAAAGCAAAGAGGGAAGCTATGCCTCCACTTGCAACCTAAGCCTTCATGGCGTGAATAGGGACTATTTTCACCTAATGGCAGCCTAAGTAGCAAAGAATAAATTGGGTCAAAATTAAAATGATTAGTGAGTACGTAAGGAAACTGTAAGGACATGGAAGGGTATTATCCGGTATTATCCCGGGATGTTTGCAGGAAATTAGTAAGAACAGTCGTTGTCACGGGTTGGATTCGAATCGGAGAGCTGCTCATTCAAGCCGGACGCACTGCCGCTGAAACCAACATTGTCACACTCTTGAGGCTACGAGAGTATCTGAGATTTATTGTTGTTCACATGCCAGGGCCTGTGTCCATATATAGGGCTATGCTTTAACTGACAGTTACTACCAATCCCATAGCATTGCACACAAGCTCAATGGTTTGTGCAACATCACTATCTTACTCCGGACGACGGGATTATTTTTAATCTGTACAGCTGAATATAGTGTTCAGGAAAGCATTCAGCAATCGGTACAGCAGAGAGAGGGGGAAATGGCAGGATGTGACGTCAACTAAGTCTGTTATTTTTTCCCCCGTCACTTCTAAACGCTCGTGAAAATGATGGTGAAGATAATTTCGTAATTACGGACAGGAAACAAGCCTACATGTGACTGTCAATGGGAAGGGAAATGAGCAGACTAGTTCTGTGCCTTCAGCTACATCCCTTCCACTAAATGCCTACGAGTGTCGACAAACATTTATTGGAAAATTCGGTCATAAAACATGGAGACAAATAACACCAATCTTGTACAGTCTGTCAGCACAGCTGCATATATCGTGTCTCCTAACAGACGTCAGAACGATTTTTCATTCGCTGCTGATTAAGTATTGATTATAGGAGGTTATTAGCATTTTCATACACCAATCATTTAACTAGGCGTAGGTCTGCGGACGCTTACCTGCTGAGATTGTGGGTTCGAATCCCACGGGGGCATGGATGTTTGTCTGTTCTGAGTGTTGTGTATTGTCAGGTAGAGGTCTTCGCGACGAGCTGATCACTCGACCAGAGGAGTCATACCGACTGTGGTGCGTCGTTGTGTGTGATCTAGAAATCTCGTGAATGGGGAGGCCATGGCTCATTGGGGGCTGTTGCGCAAAAAAAAACCCAAATAGCCTAATTATCTGCATGTTACAGCTGTAAAGGTGACGTCATATGAAGGCAAAGATGATGCACAGAAATATTGTTCTTCTCATATTAACCTTGCCACTTCACATCCGGTAAGTGCCCTCGGTGTACACTGTAGAGTAAGCGGGATAGCTCCAGGTCCGATCTGGAAGGTAGGGGAGAAGAAAAAATATCTTTTCCGCCCCGGGCTTGGAATCCCGAACCTTCTAGCTCGTAGCGAGTTGCTAAAATCACTACGATATCCGAGCTCCCGTATGTTTCAGCACGCGTGTAATAAAGAGAGCATTCGGCACCCAAACTAACGAAATGCCCAGTGCATGGATGATAAAAAAAGTAAAGGTAAAGTAATCCCATTACAGGACCGGTGTGGCCCAGAGGGTGGGTAGAGGTATAGCTCTACTCTTCCATGACCGCGGCACTAGAAGGGGGTGAGTGGTCAGCAGCACGCCCTGGCCACACTTTACCCCCGGGAAAGATCCGGTACCCATTGTACAGGAGGCTGGGTGGGCCCCAGGGCCGGTCTGGAAGGGCGGAAAATCTCGTCCCCCACCGGGATTCGATCTCGGATCGTCCAGCCCGTAGTCAGTCGCTATACGGACTGAGTTACCCGGCCCACAGTGCATGAATGATACTGTTGTAATATTAACAGCATGGTAGGCTTCAGAGTTGTTACAGCACAATTTGATAAATTAAAATTGCACAGTTGTTTGAAAATTAATAAACCAAAAAGAAATGTGGCCGTAATTTACAAAATTACATTAATCAGTTTTAATGCTTTTATCATGAATTTGCTGCACTGCTGTGTTACCTGCTTCTGGATAAAACGCCAGAGAATAGAACGATAATGCTGAAGTAGGTGGAACATAATTTTCAGTATTATGTGGCACTGGGCCTGAAATACATGCTACTGATAATACAGATACAATGTGAAGCGAAAAATAAATGCTATAATAATTATTATTCAAATACTTAATTCTCTAGCCGGATGTTAATTTTCATTAACTGCTGTCATAACAAACCACCTAATTTACTTATCGAATCAATCAGATATATTATTCCAGCCTCGCAAATAATTAACCAGACAATGAGCGGTATAGCTGACTGAAAGAATTTCAGCATTAACCTTTCTAAGACGAAATATATCTGTGTTATATAAGGACTCAGTCCGTACCGCACAGTAAAAACTTCCCATTTCGGTTATAAAAAGCAATCTGTCACTGATGTATAAGGCAAAAGTGACTGTTTGTTCTGAGATCCATACAAAATACATAAACGGAATGTAATCACCATGCAGTGTTTTTGAATGTTAAACCTGGCGGCAACTAAAGTTATCGGTAGGCTTTAAAAGGTTAATGTATAAACCCGTCAACCAATATGGAAGGCTACTCCTGTTCCACTGTCCGCGACTGCTCAGTCCACACATGCGTGGCTGATCTCACATCCCGTTCGAAACGTAAAGACGTCTGATTCGGTGGATACAGCGCACAAGTTTTTTAAGCTCATGTTTCCGGGCACTATAATTCAATATTAATAAAAACCCAACTAGATGCAACAGTATGCAGTCTGATTTATTTTACTACAAAGTCACTCTACATGTTTCGGGTGTCCACCGCGCCCATCATCAGGAGTACTAAAAACTGTAACCGCAGCCTCCGGTACAGCTACTTCTCTCCAACGTGGCCTGATCAGGCCACGTTGGAGAGAAGTAGCTGTACCGGAGGCTGCGGTTACAGTTTTTAGTACTCCTGATGATGGGCGCGGTGGACACCCGAAACATGTAGAGTGACTTTGTAGTAAAATAAATCAGACTGCATACTGTTGCATCTAGTTGGGTTTTTATTAATATTGAATTATAGTGCCCGGAAACATGAGCTTAAAAAACTTGTGCGCTGTATCCACCGAATCAGACGTCTTTACGTTTCGAACGGGATGTGAGATCAGCCACGCATGTGTGGACTGAGCAGTCGCGGACAGTGGAACAGGAGTAGCCTTCCATATTGGTTGACGGGTTTATACATTAACCTTTTAAAGCCTACCGATAACTTTAGTTGCCGCCAGGTTTAACATTCAAAAACACTGCATGGTGATTACATTCCGTTTATGTATTTTGTATGGATCTCAGAACAAACAGTCACTTTTGCCTTATACATCAGTGACAGATTGCTTTTTATAACCGAAATGGGAAGTTTTTACTGTGCGGTACGGACTGAGTCCTTATATAACACAGATATATTTCGTCTTAGAAAGGTTAATGCTGAAATTCTTTCAGTCAGCTATACCGCTCATTGTCTGGTTAATTATTTGCGAGGCTGGAATAATATATCTGATTGATTCGATAAGTAAATTAGGTGGTTTGTTATGACAGCAGTTAATGAAAATTAACATCCGGCTAGAGAATTAAGTATTTGAATAATAATTATTATAGCATTTATTTTTCGCTTCACATTGTATCTGTATTATCAGTAGCATGTATTTCAGGCCCAGTGCCACATAATACTGAAAATTATGTTCCACCTACTTCAGCATTATCGTTCTATTCTCTGGCGTTTTATCCAGAAGCAGGTAACACAGCAGTGCAGCAAATTCATGATAAAAGCATTAAAACTGATTAATGTAATTTTGTAAATTACGGCCACATTTCTTTTTGGTTTATTAATTTTCAAACAACTGTGCAATTTTAATTTATCAAATTGTGCTGTAACAACTCTGAAGCCTACCATGCTGTTAATATTACAACAGTATCATTCATGCACTGTGGGCCGGGTAACTCAGTCCGTATAGCGACTGACTACGGGCTGGACGATCCGAGATCGAATCCCGGTGGGGGACGAGATTTTCCGCCCTTCCAGACCGGCCCTGGGGCCCACCCAGCCTCCTGTACAATGGGTACCGGATCTTTCCCGGGGGTAAAGTGTGGCCAGGGCGTGCTGCTGACCACTCACCCCCTTCTAGTGCCGCGGTCATGGAAGAGTAGAGCTATACCTCTACCCACCCTCTGGGCCACACCGGTCCTGTAATGGGATTACTTTACCTTTACTTTTTTTATCATCCATGCACTGGGCATTTCGTTAGTTTGGGTGCCGAATGCTCTCTTTATTACACGCGTGCTGAAACATACGGGAGCTCGGATATCGTAGTGATTTTAGCAACTCGCTACGAGCTAGAAGGTTCGGGATTCCAAGCCCGGGGCGGAAAAGATATTTTTTCTTCTCCCCTACCTTCCAGATCGGACCTGGAGCTATCCCGCTTACTCTACAGTGTACACCGAGGGCACTTACCGGATGTGAAGTGGCAAGGTTAATATGAGAAGAACAATATTTCTGTGCATCATCTTTGCCTTCATATGACGTCACCTTTACAGCTGTAACATGCAGATAATTAGGCTATTTGGGTTTTTTTTTGCGCAACAGCCCCCAATGAGCCATGGCCTCCCCATTCACGAGATTTCTAGATCACACACAACGACGCACCACAGTCGGTATGACTCCTCTGGTCGAGTGATCAGCTCGTCGCGAAGACCTCTACCTGACAATACACAACACTCAGAACAGACAAACATCCATGCCCCCGTGGGATTCGAACCCACAATCTCAGCAGGTAAGCGTCCGCAGACCTACGCCTAGTTAAATGATTGGTGTATGAAAATGCTAATAACCTCCTATAATCAATACTTAATCAGCAGCGAATGAAAAATCGTTCTGACGTCTGTTAGGAGACACGATATATGCAGCTGTGCTGACAGACTGTACAAGATTGGTGTTATTTGTCTCCATGTTTTATGACCGAATTTTCCAATAAATGTTTGTCGACACTCGTAGGCATTTAGTGGAAGGGATGTAGCTGAAGGCACAGAACTAGTCTGCTCATTTCCCTTCCCATTGACAGTCACATGTAGGCTTGTTTCCTGTCCGTAATTACGAAATTATCTTCACCATCATTTTCACGAGCGTTTAGAAGTGACGGGGGAAAAAATAACAGACTTAGTTGACGTCACATCCTGCCATTTCCCCCTCTCTCTGCTGTACCGATTGCTGAATGCTTTCCTGAACACTATATTCAGCTGTACAGATTAAAAATAATCCCGTCGTCCGGAGTAAGATAGTGATGTTGCACAAACCATTGAGCTTGTGTGCAATGCTATGGGATTGGTAGTAACTGTCAGTTAAAGCATAGCCCTATATATGGACACAGGCCCTGGCATGTGAACAACAATAAATCTCAGATACTCTCGTAGCCTCAAGAGTGTGACAATGTTGGTTTCAGCGGCAGTGCGTCCGGCTTGAATGAGCAGCTCTCCGATTCGAATCCAACCCGTGACAACGACTGTTCTTACTAATTTCCTGCAAACATCCCGGGATAATACCGGATAATACCCTTCCATGTCCTTACAGTTTCCTTACGTACTCACTAATCATTTTAATTTTGACCCAATTTATTCTTTGCTACTTAGGCTGCCATTAGGTGAAAATAGTCCCTATTCACGCCATGAAGGCTTAGGTTGCAAGTGGAGGCATAGCTTCCCTCTTTGCTTTATATTCGTCACTAGTTTGGATGTAGTGGTCAGCTTCACGTCCCGGCAATTTTAACCCCAGAGACAGAACCATTGTACCCCCTTACGTATGAGGTTGTGTAGGCCCCAGAATTGGTCTTGGTACATTGGAAAAAGAGAAAAAAAATCTAATTTTACCCGGAACTGAGCCAGGAATCAACCGTAAATGAATTTACTACTGGTACTTGAAAGGGAAGTTTTTACTGTACTGAATTTGTTTGCAGTTTAAAGTGTTCCGTCGTTAATCGGGCTGCTACCGTACAACGGTTACACGGAATGGTTTTGTCTTATATTCGGAACGTTTTACGTCAAGAACTCGAACGGAAAGTGAAGGTAAATTTAGGTCTGTAGGGAGTTCAGACTTGCGGAATTTCTGGACAAAAGGCACATGAGAATGGTAAAGTTGTCACACCTACGCACTCCCCTCCCCCCCCCCCACCGGTAGATATCCCTAGTCGACCCCCGGGCCATAGTGTGGCCGAAAAGATGGAGTCAATTAAAAATCCCAGTAACCCCATGGCGGAATTGAACCCGCGACTTTCCGCCTTGTAGCGCAGTGTCCCGACTAGCTGCACCACCGCCTTCCGTCGTACTCGGAACAGAACACAGGCTGTCCTCAGTGGAGTTCCTTGCTGGCCTGCCCTTTTTCTATTTTACTTTATGGCACGTAATAATCGGCTTGTATAATTCGCTATTAACCTTTTGGCGCCGGAATTATTTTTTTTTAATTTTAGCACACCCTGTATATAAAATGTGAATAATGCAGGAACCAAATATGTTAGAATTATGAAACGAACTGCATTTTGAAGAGAAGAAAACGGAGAGTATATACCATGTTTAAAATATTTAGTACCTATATTTGTTGAATAAATATATAAAATGAAACTTTAGAGGTTAGCGGTGCGGTACGACCACTATAGTTGACATTAGGCGTCAAAAGTTTAAGCAACAGCTGAAATTTACACCCAGCGGTTGATCTTCCTATGAATCACTCTAGTTCTGCGAGCCATTACAGTAGTTCAAAGTTAATAATTTATCGTGTGAAATTCGGGGTTTCCCGGCCGTAACACTGTGGTCTTTTGGGGTGTGTCGTCATACATTATAACCCCCTCTGCAAATCTATACAGTGCTACGTCACAGAACACCATAAACTAAAACAGGGCTGATCAACTTCAACCCACAAGTGAAAAGCGGGAGGGGGGGATGGTTGGGGGGGGAGGGGGGCTTGAATTAACTAGAAAGTCGTTATTTATAAGCACTAAGTCACGCTAAATGTACGGTTGAATGACACGGTGGTAGGCCGTTCTGAATTCACAAAGGATGATTGGTTTACGGTGTGTTGCGTTAAAAATGTTGAGTGACAGTTTGTAAACATTGGCACAGCTAATAAAGTTGCCACATTGTGTTCTGTAGGCCTGTCGTACTGTGTTTGGTAAACTGTATTACTGTATCTGTTCAGGTGGCCGTGGGCCGCAAATACTTTCCTCGAGGGTCTCATCTTGTCCAGTCCCGATCTCAATAATGAACACACCAAAATCGCTTTTGTTTTTACATAAGTGAGCAGTTGTAATTAATGTCCAAGGATATATACAGCAATTATGTGGTCTTTTGGGAGAGGAACATGAACGGATGTACCACTGGCCTTACATAACCGTTCTGTGCTCTGATACTAACTGCACAGTGTACAGTCCGTTCTTATACATGATAATGTAAAGCTAAAGTTCATCCTAGAACAGGCCACGAAGGCCCAGAGGGGGAAAATGTATAGCTCTACTCTTCCTTGAACCTCGGCGCTAGATGGGGGTGGGTGGTCAACGCCACGCCCCGGCCGCTTTACTCCTGGGAAAGACACGGTACCCGTTGTACAGGAGGCTGGTTCAGCCCCAGGGTCGTTCTGGACGGGTGCGGAAAATCTCGCCCACACCGGTATTCGATCCCCCGACCGTCCAGCCCGTAGCGAGTCGCTATACCGACTGAGCTATGACGGTCCCTCTTAGACTTCATAGTCATTCAATCAAGTAGTTCCCTGCCCTCCATTTATTGCAGAGATATGTAGCTCACCGTTGAACCTATCCTGGGCTGGATGATTTCATTCTGTAACTTCGGATTCTGTCTCTTTAATACCAATTTTAATGACGACCTCCCCTCTCCTCCAGTATCTACGCACACACACATCCAACTTCCGCGAAATTGTTTGTTCTTCGTACCCAAAACATTGCGTGTTTAACCATCAAACTTACTAATTAACTAATTAACCACCACTGTGGCAGTACAGTCCAAAGGTTCCTTACTATTAATAGCAAAGCCTTACACTGAACACGATTCTATCTAGTGTTAATCCACCTCCCGTCCTTATGTCCTAACTCGATAAGAGCCATGTTGCTAATTATCTAACTCATCTATAGTAGTGGCAAAATTTGTAAGGTTTTGTTTCACCATCGTATTACTTAGAGGTACTTGTAATGGTGGCTGAACCCAGTGGCCAGGCGGTCTAAGGCGTGGGCTGCGGTCTTTCGCTTGCTGGGATTGCGGGTTCGATTTCCACCAGGGGCATTGATGTATGTCTCTTGTGTTTTGTATTGTCAGGTAGAGGAGTCGTACCGAGTGTGGTGAGTGTGACTGAGTGCGATCGCGAAACCTCAGCAACGAGGATGCCGACGCCTACTACGGCTGTCGAGCCATGAAGAAAAACTTATGAAAGTAAAGTTTCTCCGTTCTTAACCAAACACCACGCAAATGAGACATTTGATGTCGACATAACTGCGTGTATTCTTAACCTCCGTAGTGGATTGAGGTGAGTGATCGGTTCCATTCTCCGGTCAAGTTACCCCAAGGAAAAAGGCCCTCGCATCCGTGGGACAGGAGACTGCATGGAAACCAAAAGAAAATAACCTCTTTCCCCTGCTGGAAATCAAACTACGGTAGAGGTTTAGTAAGCCTAATGCAGACTGTTTTCTGCTTCCAGTGCCACAGTTAACTGCAATACCTCCAGTAATGTCGGAGAACAAACATGTAAACAGGCGGACAAATGAAGACGCAAGAAATTTCCTATGTATATATATATATATATCCTACATTTTTCTCAGCTCCTCGCTCTCATCTACGTATTGTTACTGTCTGTCATTTAATGTCTTTTCCTTATTTAGCAGTTAGGAAAATATTATGGAATGAGACTGAATAGGGGTGTAGAAATTAGTGCATTGTACCCTTCTGAACGGTATCACCTTGTCTGACCTTGGAAGCAGGAGACCTAAGAAAATGAAGCCGTAGAAGTACTGCTGTAAGGCACCGATAGGGTGCGTGTAGCCAGGGTTCAGGTTACGTATATTACAATTGCACAGGCCTCCAGGTTGGATGGTCTACCATGCAGTGGAAATTCAGAGATATCCTTGTTTAGAAAATACGGGGTTTTTTTAAGGGCAGAGTGACATTCGTTTTGCTGTTTCCGGACGACATTCCCTGGAACATTTCTTTCCCCCCCCCCCCCACAATTTCCCATCAGATCATCGCCATTCCCATGCTATATCATTTGGTTATAAAATCAGTTTACGGTTTAATTTTGGATTCAAATGAAATCGTTAAATCTGTCTGCGATCGAAGTATCGGTTTAGCGACGTTCACGGTCACATGCAATTAAGGCTGTAAAATGAGCTTATGCATTGCGATGAAACACACAGTTGTGACAGACATTGTGATGTTTAAACTGAAGAGTGTTGACAGTCGGTGCATCTGGAAATAGCTTCGTTACATCAAAACAAACACACGGACGTGCAATTGTATGTGTTTCATTTCAGCGTTAGTTGATTTAGCCACGTTTCCAATATTTCAGATTTTATAATATCGCATCTCGCCGGGGGCACGGATGCCTGTGTTTTGTGAATGTTTTTTATTGTCACGTAGAGGTCTCTGCGACGGGCTGATCCCTTGACCAGAGGAGTCCTACCGTGTGTGTGTGTGTGTCTTAACTGTGTGTGATCGTGAAGCCTCAACAATGAGGCCCTAGTTGGGGTATAGCGCCACAAAATGTGATATCATAATATAGGGTGATTAATGGACCGCCTCTGTGGTCTAGTGGTCAGAGTTTCTGGCTACAGATACAGAGGTCCCGGGTTCGATCCCCGGCGCTACCAGATTTTCTGAGTAGTAGTGGGTCTGGAACGGGGTCCACTCA
>Ga0123352_10011289_pt1 | contig 14069 bp, 5 predicted proteins | sample TergutLab28metaG_FD_89700 | JGI IMG/M metagenome (GOLD analysis project Ga0123352, IMG submission 89700) | Labiotermes labralis P1 segment gut microbial communities from Petit-Saut dam, French Guiana - Lab288 P1 | ecosystem: Host-associated > Arthropoda: Insects > Digestive system > Gut ...
GGAATTAAAAAACGGTCATAACTCCGTAACCGTCCAAAATCGGACACATGTTTATATGAACTTTTTTTATCACAAAGACCTAGGAAATCACCTCCTGCAGTTATGCCCTAAAGTCGTGAAACATCCTGTATGTATGTGTGTGTGTGTGTGTGTGTATATATATATATATATTTTTGTGTGTGTGTGTGTGTGTGTGTACGTTCATAGTTTGTAATTTCGCTGGATTCAAGTCAGGATTTTACAAGTGCTAATTATGTCAACAAGCATTTTTTAAATTTGTTCTGTAGTATTCCATGTATGAACTACTCATGTGCCACCCCATATATATTACTTAATGTTGATTAAATTAAAATTTGGTCATTATTTTATAGCCAAAAAATATGTAATCTCTTATATTGCCCATAAGACTTCTTTCAACTGACATTAATGTACTTCCATTATGCCTCAGTGGGGTCTGTGCTCATCTGCCATTTGTTATGGCTGTACATCAAAATGACAACTATAAAGCATTGTGTCTCCTAAACAGGGGGCATGGTGTGGACATGGCATCATGACTCGGAATGTAACATGTCTGCGTGGGGGCACTATTCCAGTGGAGCTGCACCTCTGCCAGTCTGCAGCAACATACGCTCTTGACTTGAAAACTCAAGAACGGTGCTATGCCCCATGCAGAGGGGACTGCCGTGTCTCTGAGTGGAGCCATTGGTCCCATTGCCACCGTAATTGCCAGGCTGCAGACGTAGGTCAGTGTATGGGACCTTTCATGCTGCATGATGTTGCACAAGCAGTGTTGTTGTATGTAGATATTTTATATTTTGATTTCATTGTATCACATTTGTATTTAGCCACCGCTTTGTGACATCCCATAAATATCTCTAATCTGTCACTTCATTTTTTTATTGAAATTTTCTGTCTGTTCCACATTGGTTAGTACAGTGAAACATTTGCTCTTCTAACACTACTTGTTCTTGGTGGGATTGCCATTTTTATTATGCACATGTTCATGACAAAATTTATCATCTTAGATAATTTATTCTTAACACCTGTGGCCTTTGTATTGTAGCACTATCTTATGTCATATTTTTAAACCATATGAAAGAGACTTCAAATTATGTAATTCCAGAACAAAATGGGACACAAACTAAATAAAAATTAATTTAATACAGATTGTTTCATTGACTGCCTGATGATATTTCTAGTCACAACTCATGTTCCACTGAATAACATTCTTTTTTGTGCTAGAAGTAACTGTTCTCTTTATTCATTGTGCTTACAGGGGGCTACCAGACAAGATCGAGGGCAGTGCTGAAACCACCAACACCTGGTGGGGAGCCATGCCCCACTGCTCTCTGGGAGACACGCCCCTGTTTCACCGGACCTTGCCTCACATTTGGTTGGGTGGTGGATGATGATGGACACATCTCTTGTCAGCGATCTGATGGTGTTATAGTTGAGGGTAAGTTTTTCTTACTTCTCACTTTAGCATTATGCAGAATCCTTGTTGTTCATTTTGTGATCATAGTCCAGTTACATTTCCACCAGTGCTGCCCATCTTATGACAAAGTTTCCTTCATCTTGCTCTGTTCATTAAAAGGCTACACTGCAATATAGAACCAATTTTAAAGCCAGCATCGCAGAAGCAATACTTTACCTAAGGGCATGAAAGAAATTTGCCCATATTTTCTACATTTCTTACCCAATATGGATGAAACTCGCTATGCGAGTCTCCATTCAATACTGCTGTGTAACTGTAAGTTTCATCAACTAAGAGCAATGGAAACTATAATTTGCCTAATGATGTAAATGTATTTGGTCAGTATTTTCTACATTTCTCACCCAATTTAGACACAGTTTATCGTAGGATATCTCCATGTTTTATTAAAATCTTGGACAGTTCAAAGTTTGCACTAGAGCAGCTTGACGTTAATAAGTATAACAATTCACATGACTTCTGGTTTACCTTTGGGTATGCACATGCTGTCCTACTAAGGGACAAATGATGCCCATATCAGTGGCTGAGCAGTCTAAGGTGCGGGTCTGCGGCCGCTTGCTTGCTTGCTTGGGATTGCAGGTTCAAATCCCGCTGGGGGCATGGATGTCTATCTCTTGTGAGTGTTGTGTGTTGTCATGTAGAGGTGTCTGCGACAGGGAGACCAACGGACTGTGGTGTGTCTGAGTGTGATCTTGAAACTTCAACAATGGGAAGGCTTATGCCCACTAAGGCTGTCATGCCATGAAAAGAAAAAAGGACAGTTAAGAAAGAAAGTGTGAAATAAATAGCATAAAATTTTTCAAAATCAAGTTAAGAAGTCAGATGGGATAGGTGTAGTAGTCATGGGATCTCAGCAAGAGGAAAGAGCAAAGGTGAAAGTTCACACATGTGAACCTTCAGGTTTAACCTAATCTTCCCGAAGGTGAAGAAAGTCTATTGGATGGAATGCTGAGGGGTGGGGGCAGAAGCTCAACATGATAGCAGTGAGGAAATGTGCTATGGTGGCATCCTTTCTACAAGACTTTTTTAATATCCATCACTGATTTAAAACAGTCCAAGCCTTTGGATTGCATCTTGTACTGTTTGACCTTGCATTGCCAGGTGGATGTGAAGGGAAGCTGAAGCCCTGTACAGCAGATGTGTGCACAGGTATACAACACGCGTACTGTGACACCCAGCTGGGCGCGTGTTTGTGCAAGCCAGGATATGAACCGTTGTATGACCACCACCAGCTGCTCCAGTGTTCAGTGGGTGGACAGACAATGGCAGATGACGGTGGTGCTCAACACAAGAGTGGCACAGCAGCCAGTATCATTCCTTCTCACCAGGCTACAGCATCTGAAGACAAGATTCAGTCCCGATTCTATTACCCACGTATGTAGAGCTGTAACATGCATTCTGGAACAGTAGACACAACAGCAAAATACGTTTTGCCCTTTCACACATAACAGGCTGCCATAATTTTAACATGCCAGAATTTTGAATGGGAGATACCCTGTTGTAACCTTCCCCAAGCACCAGCAATCCTAATATATATTTTGTGCAGTATTCGTCCATTCTTTCAGGATATCAGAATTGTCCTGCAACAGGTCCTCCTTACTTAAAAAATTTCAATATTGCATGTGACTTGAGGTTGGTATTTGATTCCTTGTTCATTGGTAAGTTCTTCCTTAAATTTTGAAGGAGTTTGCTGTCTCCATCTTCAAGGTAGTCAACAAAGAACAAGCTTCCAGGAGAATTTGCTGCATTGCACACAGAAAGAGCATCTTAGGCCCTAGTTGCAGTGAGCCAATAGGAAGGGAGGTACTGTGGGGTGAATGGAGTCATACAGGGCCTGCTAGAAGCAACATTGGTTGAGTGAAGCCCTTTACAAGACCAAGCAGAACCAGGCTGTCCAACTTATTCTGCTTCAATTACCCTGAAGATGCAGGCAGCAAGCTCCTACGGAACAATGCTCACAAATTACCAGTATCATAACCTAAAAGACTATAATCTACTACTCACATCATATCACTGAATCCTTCTCTCATCCCTATGAAACCTCAGTAACTGCTGCTTTTGATACACTGCTTTTACATAGACATTGAACCAAGCAGCATAGACCCTATAGCTATAGAGAAGTTTAGTGCCATTTAATGCGAATATGTTTAGCTCTGGATCCTCAGGTGTCAGATCCATAAGTATTGAGTTCCCAATCTATAATGTTTAGCTACTTCCAAAAAATACTTTTGTGTTAACAACCTTCATTAAGAATGAAAGCATCATCAGACAAGACATGTATAGATCTAAGAATAGGGTGCACAGGTGTTGAGTGAACTCAAATGGCTAACAAACAGGTACAACAGCAGGCACTTTTGGACACAGTGATGACAATTCATATTTTCACAAGTGGAGAATTTCTTTACTAGCCAAGCAGCACCTTGTACCAAGGGTGAGTAATTTATATTTAGTCTGGTAGGCTGGTCTAGGTGCATGGGTCACTAATGTGGCCGCCCTTCTTGTATTCTATTCTATTCTGGTCTTGTAAGTGTGTACCAGCACTTCTGAAAAGTTGGTACCCACCTAAGAGATAACACAGTGCTGTAACCCAACAGAACACAATGTACCCCACATTCAAAACCTCAACCTCAAAAGCAACATATTAATTTCTGTGACTGTTAAAAGTGTGTTTAAAACATTCAAAGCTAAAATGATGTGCATAATTTCAGAGGACGATGACATCAGCGTGTGGATGTTTGCGATGATTGGGATTGGCTGTGTATTTGTTGTATTCGTTGCAGTATCCATCTACCTCATGTGGTGAGTCAATTTATTGTCTGGAATTTGAAGAGTCTGTAGCTAGCACACAGTGAAATCTCAATTTTAGTGTCAGAGTCCAAGCTTCTTATACATTGCTCCCACAATCTCTATCTTTAAGAAGTATTTTAAAATATATTTTTATTGAAGTTGTCTATCATGTGAATGGTGTTTGAAAAAGAGATATTTTAGATGTAAGATATTGCTCCAGGGGGCATTTAAAAAAAAACATCGCAAGTTGTCAATCTGAAGTCATGGCAACTATATGTTTGAGCATGGAATTCATTTTTCTCCAGACTGAACAACCAGATTGAGTTTGACTAAAGGACAGAGCACATATTCTTCCTGAAATAGATGAAGATAAGGCATTAAGATAACCAAGTTCCTCATATACAGTTGAACTTGGTTGTAACATCATGAAAGGGACCACATGAATTATGCCATTATTAACAAGTGTTGCTGTAAGCGAGGTGTATCGTGAAAGCAAAGGAAAAATATTTTAAGACAAAATACAGGCCTTTAGGACTATTACTTAAATGTTTATGTTATGATGTACTGCAAAATTAAATTACAATTGAAATTTAGAAAGAATAAAAATTACTCTTATATAATTGTAAATTTCCGTACAGGCTTACACTAAAATACACATTAATTTATACATAAAATTTAGGCAGAACAAAAATTATCATGAGAAGAGAACCACTCACTGGTACATTGTCACTTCTCTGTTGCTTAAACCACTTAAGCAGTACCTCAATTGACATCACTTCATCCTGGCCTTCAAAATAACTTAATTCTTGATCCGTTCTATTCAAGTGCACTAATAATTTTGGTTCTGTTTTTACAAATCGTTTGGATCGTAGAATTTGAGAGACCAAAAGTTTTTCTTTCTTTCATTTATTTTTTTTTTCCCCCTTTCTTTCTTTCTTCCTTTTTTCTTTCTTTCTTTCTCCCCCCCCCCACCCCACAACCAGTCTCCTTTTAACTGCAGGAGAAGAGAAGTACAGGGCAACTTTATGCACAAAGGAAATTACTGTTGGGATGTTACGCGGCCTCGACTGGTAGTTAGCAAAATTTGGGACAACCTATCAGTCCCATCTTCACAGGTAAAGCAGCCCAAGAAATGTCAGTAACTAGCAATCTACAATGTGTAATATCCCAGAAGAGCAAACATCTTATTTACAAAAAGGCAGAAGTCTGAAATTACTGTTACAAAGTAATTTTCCAGGCCTGGAATTCATATAGCTACCTGAAAGAATAGAGGTCTTGCCCTCTCAAGGACAAGAAGAGGGCTGCATTATCAAAATAGCCTACTTCTTGGAAATTTATATTGGAGCCAATGATTGGCAATGTTGTTATATCTGAGGTAGGATGCTCTTATGTATGCTGCACTAAGCAAGACAGGAAAACATGTGCCTTATACGGAATTAGTAGTTGGTACCACGGAATGTATAACATAATGAGGAGTCGCAACAACTGAATTCGATATAACCAAGTTCAACTATATACCTCATTTTCACTTTGTTATAACATGGCAGGTCAGTTACGACACAAATTATCCTTCAGTGATGCTCAGAATGAGAGATGCATGGAAGTTTTATGTCAAAGTCACTGCAGGACACCAAATTTTGAGATATCACAAAAGGTCAACATCTTCAACATTGAGGTTCATGAATATCAGTCCTTTCTTGGAATCTTTGTGTTTTTATACTTAATAAAACACATTAACTGCATTACTTATTTTTCACACACCTGTAACAATAAAAGGTTCCAGGTCATGTATCATACTGCTGCTCACACTTTTACAGCCATCTTGCCTGTCTTGCAAAGGATCCACAGCCCCATCCAGAGCAAGTCCTCCATACATTGCATTCTAGTGCTTCCTCTTTCAAGTTCCAGTAGCTTCCCTTATCCTTAAGGTCACCCAGTAACTGCTTACATTTTTCTCCTTGTATTCCTGTCCCTTCTATCCTTCCATGTTTCCTTCAATAACATGTGTACACGTGTTAGAAGGCAGTTCTTATGCAAGATGCAACCAACCCACTTAGCCTTCCTTCTTTTTTTGCATGTAGGATACTCCTTGTCTCCTTGATACTTCATTTTTCACACAATCGGTCCAACTGATCTTCTCCAGCACCATACACAGCTATGATCCAAATGAAGCATTTCACTATTCTTTTCTTAAATTTAACTACAATTTTACTGGTGAAAAGAGTTTCTTTTCCTCCTCCTCCCCCCTCCTCCTTCTTCTTGAATGCCACCTTTGCCAGGGAAATCCTCGATTTAATTTCACATGTACATCTTGTATCATCTGTTTATCAGGCTAGCAGCAATACTCCACATTCTACAGTGCTTTCTATCTATCACAATCTATATGGAATTGTGGGCATCAGATTCTCATTACCTTATTTTTTTTCCACATTCATTTCTCTTTCACAGTGTCTTCCAACTTCAATTAGTTTATCAGTCATGCCCTGTAGTACCATTTCTTCCTTAGCCAGTCACAAAATGTTGTTGGCATATTTCACAGTGCCAATTATTTGTCCTCCTTTGAAGTCTCATAACCTTTCAACAGCTTCCTTGGTATGGTATAAGCTGAATAAAATCAGTGACAAACAGCATCCCTGTCTAAGTCCTCTTCCAGTCTTCACTTTGTTTCGCCTTGGTCCAGTTGTACTTTAAGACTCTGATCCACTTACAATTTCCTATTCAGTCTTCTTTGATGCCAGTCAGTTAATTTAAGAAGATGACATGAAATGTTAGTCACCAGAGTGTCCTTCAATTCAATGGCCACACTTAATTTCATAAAGCTTGGAAGTTTGTTTACTTGATTGTGATACTTCAGACACAGTGATTTCATCTTCCATGTGTTGTGTATAAGAATATACAAAAAAAACTTCAAATCTCAATTCACTTTCGTAACATTATTTCTAGACATTTTGTGACCAAACCATTGCAACATTTAGATTCATAATTGTATCATAATGAAATTAGGTTCTTAAAATTGTCTTCCAAGCACAAAATTTCACTCGTGTATTCTGCCATCCACACATTACTTTCTCCCATTTTCATGCCACTCATGTAGAAGTGTCAGTAACTTTCCCTATGAACAGATGTGGAGTCGGTTTTAAAAGAATCAGCTTTTTTTACTAACATTCATGACCAACAATTATTGCAGGCGAATTGCAGTGGAAAAGGGCAACTGCACAGAGGAAAATCGGGGTCCCACACACCAGCGGTTCCCTTAATTACATGGTTAGTGGAAAAAACTGATATTTAAAACTGGACAACTCTAAACATGACAGCATATCTGGCAGTTCTTAAAGCTCAAATATGATATGTTGCAGTAATGGCAGTTGGAGTGTCATTGGCCAGCACCACTTGGGGCAGTCAGTGCTAACACCACAGCTCCAGCAGCAGCAGCAAAAGAGTGCAGACATATCAGAAGTTAAGCCGTGACAAGCAAACACTGCATGTGGTACAGACTTCTGTTGTGGTGGTAATCTAAACGCATAGGCTGCAGTGGAAGTAGTGTGTTTGGAGTTTATATGGGTGTTGCAGTGTTGACTATGGTCTGTCTACTGCTGTCTATCAGTTTGTAACACTGTAGGCAGGATGAGACAACTAGAGTATACAAGTCTGTCTGAAACTGAAAGGTGCGAAGGTCTGTATGATATAGACATTATTGTACAGGTGCTGTACAGCTGCATTTGGAGTGTTCTGTGGAAGGGCAGCTTGCAATAAATAAATATATTGCAACGCATAAAGAATATGACACAAATGGAGGCATAAGGTCCAGTGGGCACACACAGTGAGTTCTTTGCTATATTGCACACTACATTGACCTTGATGTTCATTTATGGCAGATGAAATTTATTACTGCATAGCCAAGTGCAATACAGCTGTCACCCTGTGTAGTGTGAAATTATTTCCCCCTGTGCTTTGTCAAAATTTTGCAGTATTATGAAACATTTTCAACAGAAGCTGTAGGTCTTGATGAGATATGCATTTGTGTTGCACATAAACCTTTTGTATGATGACCTTTTTTATAGAAAATTGTTAACTGGCTTCATGTAAAATACGGATTATGTTGGACTAAGATAAACCAAAACTAAACCTACCTAATATTAATGTAGATCACCCACTAACACTACACAGTTAAAATAATCTGGCTTAACTTCAGGTCAGATCGTGGGACCCATACGTTGATGTCACAGACCCACTGCAAGATGTACAGAATAAGCAATCCAAGTGTTCTGGATATAAAAACTCAAGGTCATTCATTTTCAAATGTGTCAGCTTTTCTCACATAACAAAGAAGAGATTTGGGAAACATACATCTCACTACATTCAGACTTGAAATTCAGCATCATGCTTCAAAGTGGAAGGTATGTTTTCCAAAAAGAAACTGTCATTAAATTAGTGTTATCTGTTTTACTGACTATTATTGGAGAAATATAATAATAACTGAAATTATAATCAAGACAATTAGATGGATAGCATAAAAATGTGGGTTACTGAAGCCAATTTATGGTGTTCACATTTGATTATGGGGAAGTGCCCACAGATTAGTACCTGGAAGAAGCTTATAAAGGTGAATATAGTGACCCATTGTTGCCCCACAGAGGTAGTCAAGAAGGGAATCATGTATTTGTAAAATTAATGCTGGACATTGTCTATAGTGTAAATACATTCTTCTCTGCCCAGTTCAAAAAATTAACACATTTATTGAGTAATTGTTTGTTTTGGCAAATACAGCTTACACATATTGAAATGTGAAGAAATACTGTTTAAAAAAAGTACATTTGTCCATGCTGTGACGGCATTTGGTGGGGTGGTGTCACAGCTCCATATATTCTTAAACTTTACACCATGTGGAGGTGATGTAAATGTAATTTTTAAATGAAATTATTCTTCTTTGTAATCAACTGTGATTTTAAAGCAACAAATAATTTATTTTCTTAACTGCAATAACCTAGAAAGTTATATTCCATTTTAGGACACTCAGTGATACTCTTTTCCACATTCATCTCTGCTGAAGCTTCTGTGGGTTTGTTAGATGTAAGGTAAGGAAATAGGAGAATCATAGTATTACAAATGGTATTGTAGAATGTTCGTTGTGAGATTCATGTTTGCAACACTGCTCCTTTCATCTAGAAATTATTTTTTTCAACATTGTCACTATTGATTGGGCCTGCCTCCTTCTATGGGTGGCTGCCAGAAGACTATTTCCAGTTTCCACAACATTGTGTAAACAAATGCTAAATATTTTCTACTGTATTCAACCGAATGTCACATAGTTTTCTCTTCAGTAAAAGAACCTTTGTGGGCTGGGACAGCATAGTCAGTATAGTAACTTGCAACAAGCTGGACAGTCTGGGGATTGAATCCTGGTGGAGGCAAGAGTTTCCACATGCACCCAAACCAGCCCTGGAGCCCACCCAGCCTCAATAGGTACCAGGTCATTCCTGGTGATAAAGCGGCTGGGGCATGGCGTTTACCACCCTCCCACCATGTAGTACCAAGGTTAAAGAAAGAGTACAGCTATACCTCTACTCCTTTGTGCCTTCATGGCAGGTTATAGGGAAAACTTTACCATGACCTTTACCTAGAGAGTCCCCAGATACACATGGTATATACATGAAGCTAATTATATTTATCAAGTAATAAATACTGTTTATGGAATAACATAAAAGCAATACAGGTACTGGCAATAAACAAGATGTATGTATCTTACAAGATGCTATTTCATTATTATCTGCCTGAGGTTAAGGTAAACCATAGTAACACTCTTCAGCACTGTACTAAAAGTCAGTCCTGAAGCATGACCCCATCTGACTGCCCCCTGAAACTTCCAACTGACCTTATCTAACCATGTTTCAGACTGTTATGTCACTGTTTCCATGATAGCAACAAAACAAAAAGTACCCTTTTTCTGAACTGACTGATCCCCAGCACCAATATTTAAAACCCTGAGCACATCTTATATGCCACACTGCTTATAAAATGCCGCCATTTTGCATGACACTTTTTGCTTTGTAACATCAGTCAGTAATAGATCACTCTGAGAAAAATTTTCAAAAATAAACAGGACTACCCTAGACCAACTGAAATTTTCACACAATTTTTGAAAGAAGACAATAGACAATGTCCTGCATTTATGGACACAATGTGTAATTACTGCAGTGGTTGGGCCAGTTGTGTACAAGACAATATTAAAGGTTGTGGTGTGGCAATGTCCGAAGTCCTGCCAAGTACTGTACTAATATTAATGTTACTATCTGTTTTGTAACAGCCATTGTCATTCCTAACTATTGTGTGAATGTGTGAGCAAATGTGAGTGGTTTGGTGTTGTTTCATCACCACACAAATGGTCTGAGTGCAGAACAGTTCGCTTGTAAATATATCAACCATTGTGTAAGTTTTCATCATTACATCAACTGCTCAAGGCAATTGTAATATTACTCATTGCTGTTGTCTTACCACTGTAATGTTATATTATGCTGGGTATAAATGTAACATAGGATGGCAATATACATCATGTTGTGCTGTGAAGTTCCTTCATTGTATAGACTGCTTCATGCATTATGCAAATTTTAATTCATGTGTCCACCATTTTGAATTACCAGGCTGTGCTATACGGAATATGGTATTTGACAGGAAAGCCATGATATCTTGTATCAGCATTATAAACTGGAAAGCATTCAAGCATGTGTGAGAGATAAATTTAAAAATAACAACAAAGAGGCAACATTAAGATATAATTTCCAGTCAATGGAAAAAGTGCCAGTATGCAACAAACATGTATTCACTTCTTCCATCTTTATACACCTAATCTTGTAATTCCCACAATTTCTGAATCCATTCATATATTATGTACAGTACATTTGTAAAAATCTTACCAACATACCTTACTTCTGGGGGTTGTACACCACACACATCTAATCATAACACATCAACAGAGCATATACTGAATTAGTGTATGTTAAGTACAACTACAATTATGTAACTTCACGTCAAGACTGTCATCCAACACAAGCCATCAACACACAATTAATAAGACAGAGGCTCAAAATACTTCCTGTGGCATTTGTTTCTACTGTACTCAAACCAAAGGGCCAACCAAGCACATCTGCTTTCTGAACAGTCATCCTGCTGGTCCAAGTTAAACTATCAGTTATATTCAACAAGTGCTAATAACTGAGAACTCCTGTCCAGCTCTGTTTCCTGTCATAAGGACACATCAAATGTGAGGGCTTGAAACCAGGTCTCTTAGAAGGTATTAAATCAGGTTTCTGTTTCGCCAAAAGAACATGGATGAATCAATGAGAAGAGACATTGGTGGAATGATACTATCACAAACACTGAAGTATTCAGAGAATAACCTGTCCCATTCTACCACAAATCCCACATGGACTGGCCTGGCATTGGCTATGGGCCTCTGAAGTGACAGACCGTGACTACCTGCCTGAGCCATGGCACTGCCTGTTAAATGTTAATCACAATATGAGTGTGTTCAGTGAATATTTTCTGTGACCTCACACACTCCCAGTCTGCAGCTGTGTGTAACTATCACAGAGCAGACATCCTCCATGCATGAACAGAATCTGTACTCACTCCATACTCCATTATCTGCGTGAAATGCCCAGCTGCTGTTACATGACAGGTGGTTGGCATTCACAAACAGCTGTACTGACAATGGAAGGAACATAAAGGCACTGTTACCTGAAAACACAGACAGTATCATTACAAACAGCCAACATCAGTAACACAATGAAACACCAGAAATAAAACTAGAAATTGCAGTTACTGGTGGTAGAAATGGTAACTTCACTCTATAGTCCACCTTGTACATCAGCTATCAAAACTCACAAGTTTAATAACACAGTAATGATAAATTTTAGTCAGTGGATTGGAAGCAGGTAGTAATTTTGAAATTCCAGAATCTAATGGCAGTAAAAATTTAAACTGTGGGCTTCTGGGTTATAATGTCATACTCTTTTAGATGGAACACTTATACCTTGAAGATGTAGGCCGCAGTTTCCTTCAAAACATTGGCCATAACCTACAAGTTAAACATGAGTGTAACATGAAACCGTGGGGTTACATTTGACAAAGGAAGCCAGAATAGTGCATTTAGTATAGTAACTTGCTGCAGGCTTGGGGAGGGGGGAGGAGGTTTTTCCATAGGTGTCCAGGGCAGCCCACTTAGCCCCAGTACAATGGGTACTGGGCAGGCCATGGCAATGTCTACCCGCCTCTATCTAGCACAGAGGTTAGCAATGAATAGAGCTACACCTCACACCCCCCTTGTGCCTGTAAGGCACATCATGGAAAGTCCTTTACTGTGTTACTTTTGACAAATGTGGCTAACTCTGCATTTACTGTAGTAGAAACTGTGCACAGAAATATATCACTACATGACCTAATACTTTTGAAGACAGCAACCTGAGAACCTCACATCTACAGTTTATGTCAGCCTGATCACATCTAATGAAGCATTTAAAACATCACAGATATCATACGTCACTTTTAGAACTGCCGAATGTCTAGGTGAAGACAACTTCAAGTTCCAGTGTGAGTAGAGGACACCAGAATTACTAGAAACATGCATGCTCACACAGTGTATCAGCATTGACTATGAACAAATCAGAGTGTTCAAATGTGGTTCTGAAAACTAGATAAACATGGAAGTCTTCTAAGAAGTCCTAGATCCTTGTACAGAAGGCAGTATAGTCATATTCCATCAAAACATTGAGAATCCACAACCCTGCTACTCAGTGTAACAACCCAGAAGACCTGACTCCTCAAGGTACAGGTGACTACATGCATTTTATGGTAAAAATATCTTGATCTGGAATGAATATTCTACATCCACATTGAGCTGAAGGTTAAAATGAGGACATTCTAATACCTCTCCCCAAAACCACCAGGTTCAGATATGATAATCTATTCCCAGAAAAGTGAAAATTTGTTTAATGATGGTTTCTTTATGTCTACTTAAAGGAAGAATGGTATGGAGTTACTTTTGCACTTCAGCATTTCTACATCATACATAATACTTACCAGACTCTGCTCTGCTAAGTGCTACGCATTCTTATTGGCTTTTGGAATCACTGACAGATTCTCAATAAAATGATCTTCACTTCCATTGGCAGCCACTGTAAGGCCAGTGACCAGAAAACTTCTACGTACAGTTTCCTGCAAGACAAAATAACTCAACTGTTATCTTAGTAACTCAAAGTGTTTGGAGTGTAGATTATTTATGTTTGTGGAGAAGAAGCTGTCTTGTGACTTCAGTCTTTCTCTCATACTTGTGTAACAGAATCCATGTTTCTGTATTTAAGTTCTACAATACTGTTCCTCGCTTTTCATCATCTGAAAAATGAGATGTACTTCACTCAAAAGTGTTACTTTCTGTTGCCAAATATGAAGAAGTTTTAAACTCATAAAATATAACTGCAATCTGTTTTTAAAAAGCATTATACCAAGACAGAGCCACTGATTTACAATGAGACGGAACTGTCAGTCTTATGTTTGTGCTCAAGTTCACAAGACAAGTAACGAGTTTCACTGTTTCATGGATGATCCCTTTGACCTATGCTTATCTGCAGTGTGTATAGGGTTTCTTAACTGGATTCCAGAACTGTTTGCTGCACTGGATTATTTTTAACCCTTTAACATAAATCAGCAAAGTGTCCTCTGACCAGCAGATTATTTCACTTAAAATCTATCACTATTTTTTTAGGGGGGGGGGGGGGGCGGGGTGAAAAAATTATAC
>Ga0123352_10011290_pt1 | contig 14068 bp, 7 predicted proteins | sample TergutLab28metaG_FD_89700 | JGI IMG/M metagenome (GOLD analysis project Ga0123352, IMG submission 89700) | Labiotermes labralis P1 segment gut microbial communities from Petit-Saut dam, French Guiana - Lab288 P1 | ecosystem: Host-associated > Arthropoda: Insects > Digestive system > Gut ...
GGGGGGGGGGATGGGGGTGTGGTGTGTTGGTGGGTTGGTGTTGGGGATGGGGGGGGGGGGGGGGGGGTGGGGGTGGGGTGGGGGTAGGGGGGGGGGGGGGGGGGGGGGGGGGGGGGGGGGAGGGACAGGGTGACAAACAAGAGAAGAGAAACACCAAAACAGCTGCCACGCGTCCAGAGATGTCTTTTTTGACTTATTTTTTATTTTATCAGGCAATTCTAGTTCACTGTCTGTATGAATAGAGGAAATATCCGTCCTTAGATCGAGAATTTCTGAGTTTCTGGGCTCCTAAGGTACCATGCTTCATAAATCATAACTCTCCATGACGCGGCTCCCTAGAGTCTGGTTTCTTTGTCATACTAACAATAGACTGACGATGAACGCAATTGGAATTGAATGTGCTCGTCATAGAGGCATATCCGCCGGATGGAACAACTAGGAGGATTGTTGGGGTGTCACTTAACAAACTTTGTTTTGTTTGTCATTCCCTTTGCCGATTATTACGCCTGTAAGCTTCATTATCGGAGTAGAGCACGTGGCTGCTTCTTGCAGCTGCTTTGCCCCTTCGTGATAAGGACTGCAACTGAAAGTATCAGAGGTCTCTAAACCGCATGCGTTATCCAGCAACCCACGATGAAAATTACAATATTTATTCCTCATAACACAAAGAATTAACTCTGGATAAATGACCGACTTGATGCACAATTAGGTTATATAAAACGTTCCGTATTATAATCTTCTACATGTTTCGAGCAACACTGTGCTCATCATCAGGAGGTCGAATTGTATTAATTCAGCATCTGGTACAGTACTCTCTGTAAGTGACGGTCCGGTGTGCAGGGTGAGAAGGAACTTCTCAACCTGCACACCGGACGGTCACTTACAGAGAGTACTTTACCAGATGCTGAATTAATACAATTCGACCTCCTGATGATGAGCACAGTGTTGCTCGAAACATGTAGAGGATTATAATAAGGAACGTTTTATATAACATGATTGTGCATCAAGTTGGGCATTTACCCAGAATTATATACCACGATGCACGGTCAGGAAAAAAAAATACAAAGAATTAAATTACAGGCAGACATTGGCAGACTTTTTAAAAACGAGTGGCGGAAGGATACGAAGAGTTCAGTGAGTTACTCTTTAAATGATAACACGTGTACAGACTTGCCCCGACTCTTGCACCAGTCATGCTGCGTAAGGCTCGGTGCAAACCGGAACTGAGTATACACACAGTCAGTTGAAATCAAAACTCCAACACCGTGGAAGTTGATCGGCCGCAGTATAACCTCCTTGCCATAAATGTTATCGCCCAGCAGTATTACTTGGACATCTTCACCTCTTTGCGTTTTCATTCCCACAAGGGAAAATTTTGGAGGGTTTAAAAAAGTTATTTCAGTTTCATTCGTCCTTTTATAAATTGTTTATCTTGAAGCTGAGATAAGTCAGTGAGTGTATTTTGAAAAGTTGATAATGAGATGGCGTATCCTTGATGGAATTAATTATCTATAAATTCAAAATACATTTTACCTCTACCGGACGAAGAAAGAATTTACGTACGTATGTGAATGTTTTAGTTCCTGTCTGTGAAACTAACAGTATGACCCTACTCATAGTGGGCTGGAGCAACTATGTGATTTATCATCCTCGCTTTTTTACTTAACTTTGAATTAAAATTTAGACCCCCCCAGGGGAATGAATAGCCCGCCACAACTTCACTAGGCGTACTTGCAATGAAGACTGTCTGGAGATAAAAGGATAGCTCAGTACTGTGTTGTCGCAAGGATGAGGACACAAGACGTACGCCTCGTGCGCAGACAGCTAACAAAATTCGCCAACATGTGACAAGTTAAAATGTTCGGCATTGAGAGGAACTAGTCACAGTTATTTATCTCAGTATTTAACCAACTTGATGCACAAAATGTTTGTTTCACAATAAGTTGTATTTCATGCCTCTACATGTTTCGAGCATATGTGCTCATCATCAGGAGGTCAAAATTGCATTACACAGCCTCTGGTATCATCACACTTCATCACAGGTGTGGTGATATCATATTTATCTCAGTATTTAACCAACTTGATGCACAAAATTTTTGTTTCACATAAAAGAGGGGTAAGCAAAATGACAGAAACATAGGAAAATCTGCATGTTGAGGAGTTTCATAATTTCACTTTTCACCCTATATTATTGTAGTGTTTCAATAAATGGAGACGAACTGTGCAAGAAAACGTGGCAGAGTCGGCGAAGCTGAATTCTGTTCTAAGGAATATTGGCACTTTCAAGACTTGTGGTTAGTACATATATCGCCGGGCCTAACACTAAAATCTCTGCGTATTGTCCATTCAGGGTGCGGATACTTATGAGTAACATATGATTCTTACAATAAACAGCGATAATTCCCGCATGGAGCTTTCACCGATTGGTCTTTATAACGGAAATATGCCGTGTTTTGCCCGCTTTAGAGGCTGAATTTTTGTATGCCTGCATAATTTGCATTAGTTGTAGTCTTCGAAGGGTTTTAAGAAATAACACTTACGAATGTTGACTGGATATACCTTCTAGTATAAAGTCAGATTCTTTTGAAAATGAACTACCTGTACTACTACTACTACTACTACTACTACTACTACTACAGTGGTTTTTTTTTTTGTGAACAGGAACTGCAGTTACTTCTAGTATAATGGCAGGTTGCTTTGAACACGAACTACCGGTAATTCTAGCGTAATGGCAGGTTCTTTTGAAAGCGAACTACCGGTGCTTTAGTATAATGGAAGGTCCTTGTGAACACGAACTGCAGGTAATTCTACTATAATGGTAGGTTCTTGTGAACAAGAACTACCGGTAATTCTAGTGTAATGGCAGGTTCTTTTGATCAAGATTTACCCTTCCTGGTTTTCAGGTTTAGTGCTTCTGAATACGGAGCGCGAGTACTTTTATTTTATGGGTCTGACTGACTGCGTATGTCCATTCTTTCTTATCTCATCCCGAAGACGGACAGAGTCAGCAGATACAACGACTGATATTGGCCCAATAACAGACATTAGATTACTGGGGGGATAAAAATATGAACTGTCTACGGGGAGACAGGCGTTGTGAGAGCTAAAAAATTCTAGGTACTGAAAATGAGCGTAACAATCGTGAGGGAATACTGTAGGTACTGAAAACTACAAACATGAGAGTTTGTGCGAATTTTGAAGTTATGCATCAAAGGTTTCAGTTTTAACGTATTCGGAAATTGGCCATTGCAATTGTGTATAAACGTGGATGTATAATAATCCTTTGATTGTTTATATAAACGCACACGTGTGTAAAGGTCTATTCACACTGTGGAGGCATTCACGTTCAGCTCACGATTAGGGAAGGTATTATTTGTCTCCACTTTGAATTAATCTGATTTTTATATCAATATTCAGTTCCTCTTCATAGAGAGTATAATCCGTCATCTCATGAACTTTAATGTTCAGCGGGTGGTACAAATAGTTACCGTAAGTCCTGAAACTGTTAATTTACAGCTTCTCCTATCACCGAACCACTGAAATATGCAAAGAGGAGGATCACACTTCCAACAAGCGGTTTATTTTTGTTTCGAGTATTTTAGGAAGAGAAGTGTAACAGAGTATTCCTAGATCTTCACGCAGATAAACGACGTTTAACGACACTGAATTAGGACTAGTTCAATAAGGTTTACAAGTGAAATTTTGGTGTGAACTGAAAATGAATCTTGTAAGAACTAGTGGTGTAAAGACCCGGACTGGGGGCACACAAACTGTTCTTATGCTTTAGATTAGTGCGTATTTCATTACGTTTGCAAAGAAAAGATGCAGTGCTGGACTGTACATAATCCATTGAAGGAGCTGACCTGTTGGCCGCGCTGTCAAAAGTTTAGTCTGCAGCCCCTCGCCGGCTGGTTGCGGGTTCGAATTTCGTTGGGGACATGGATGTTTGGCTCTTGCGAATGTTGTGTGTGGAGGTATCTGCGACGGGCCGAACCCTTGTCCAGGGGAGTCCTAATGTGTGAGTGTCACTGTGGTCAGGTGCAACAATAATCCTCTACACCTATAGTGAGTAGGTAGATGTCAGACTAAAAGTATGTAATTTATTTAAGGACGCTTTTAGTAGCTCAGGAATTCAAGTGGATATAATGGGAAAGGGCGGTAAGGTAATTCGATAATTATACTATTTCAGACTTTACCCACAAGGAGAGAGAAAGGAACGAAATATCCCAGGATATTAGGTGTTCCGGAGTATAAGTTAGAAGTTCAATCTCTTGAAATGGATTTGCCAAGTGTTTCCGCTGGAGAATCTTATTTTGGCAAAATTGAAGTATGTCCAGTAAATAATTTCATCGTTTGTGATTTGTGATGAGTTTCGATTCCAAATAGTAAGTTTTCTTCAGCCGGCAAAACAGTTACATGTAAATATGTGTAACAAAATAAAGATTTTTTTGCCGACTGGAGAAACCTAGCATTTCCGGCTAAATTTATTTCAACGCTGATGTGGTTTGATTGAGTTTTGTTTTTCTCAAAAACAATTTGTTTATAGTAAGGGCAGTGTTTGATATGGCAAAATCATGTATAAATTTTCCTTTGTGTACAGAAGGGTTTTAAAAGATGAAATGGACTTCTGTACGTGAAACCACATGCATGTCAACTGTAATTGCGTTGCTGTGTCGCGAGGCTTGCGGACTGTGTGCTGTGTGCTGTGTGCTGGTGTGCGTATGGTGTGGGCTACAGGCACAGTTTGACAGGATTAAGTAACATCATTCGACAAAACAAAAGGAAACAAACCGATAGCCAGGCCTCATTTGCTTATGAAATAAATAGATTTAGTCTTTTTTATGTGTTGCTAACATTGTATATAATTTTGTTCCCGAAATTCTAGAAATGGGTTTGCTCAAAATTATTTTTTGTTTTATGAATTTAATCCCGAATGCAGAGCCATAATTATATGCTTTATTGCACGACTTGATGTACATAGTTTCTTTTCTTTAAAATTTTTTCTTCGTCGTTTTTCTTCTTCTTCTTCTTCTTCTTCTTCTTCTTCTTCTTCTCCTCTTCACTGCACGCCATTTTGGATTTCGGCTTGAAATACAACTCTCCTCTATTCCACCCGGCCATTGCCAATTTTTATTCCCATTATCTTCTTGAAAATAATCAGTATGTTAATTTATCAAAATACAACGCCAGTGTTTTCGGCAGTTATTTTATGTGTGTTATTGTTACCACGGAGGGACTGATAATGCGTCTTATAACCTTGCGGGTATTTATTTATGGTCTATATTCTGCAAACATTTTGCGTACAGTAGTTGTATACCCTGTATTGTATAATATTTCTTGCAGTTGTTATATGGAAACCTGTCAAAACGGATAAATGTTCAGGCGTCTCTTGTTTCTGTCAAACAGAAGTTTCTGTACCTTGCGTCAATGTGAGTAGATTCGTGTCTGTTTACGGGCGCAGGCAACAGCCCGTCCTGGACAACAACATCATCTCCTACATATCGGTTGTGCGAAAAGCATACACTATCGGCTGCAGGCGTACAAGTTCCTAGTAAATTTTGTCATACACAAATGAAAAAACTCTTTGTGTCAAGACAACAACTGTGATAGGCGAGTTGCATTTGCATCGTAAGATTTGTTAGCGCATGTACCAAATTTAAGAAATTCATATCACGTCAAACTTCGAAGTTTAGCGTTGTATTCTTGTTGCTAAACCTAAGGGAGTTGCTTTCGGAATTATCGGATTTTTAACACTTTGATGTAATTTTAGTGCACTGAACTTTTATGAGCGTTTTCTGTCCTCCGAGAAAAAGGAAGTTAGTGTTTTATTAATGTCCTGAGAATATCTGTAACTAGGAAAGACAAGCTGATACGATGGGGATGAAAATTACACGACAAATACTCGTACCTAGTATAGTTCATGAAAAGATGAAATAAAGGATTTTGTTATGTTTGGTACGTCAAAAGAACTAGCAATTGGCACTCCGTGTCTCACTGCCAGTCGATGTGGCGATACATCCCAGAGGACTTAAATCTTCATATGTACCATTGTGATAACCTTGTGTGTCCCTGAGTCTATTGTGATTATTCCTGTTTCCTTTGCCAACTGGTGCAAGGTTTCTGACGTCTGAAATTAGTGTTCCCTTATTAATACATTTTTAATGGCTAACCATCATTGTGAGTGGGTACTGACACAGAGATGATGTTTTAATTTCACAGGTAAGCGTTAAAAGTTTTACACTGGAATACACGCACGTTTGGCTGTGCTAATAGTAAAGAAATGTATGGAATGTGTTTTATGATATCAATGGACGGTTGCGGTGCAGGCTGTTGGAAAATGCTGTGTTCCTTAAGCAGTCTGCCAGAAAACCTATTGGGAGCCATTTATCTGAACACTTGTATTCCTGACTCGTAAGGTATAGCAATTACCGAGGTGCTGATAAGTCCTTAGCCCGACCAGGAAGGAAACAAGCTGCGCCTGTCAAAGTTGTGATGGGCAGAGGAATGGATTGATTTGGCTAGAGTATGGACAGGTGGTGGGCTCTTGTGAATATAGTAATGAAACTCCAAGTTCCATAAAATGCGGGGAATGTTGCTTGTTTCCTTCCTGGTCGGACTAAAGAATTATCAACACCTCTATTATATGATTCGAATGGCATAAGGTATCTGCGTTTGGCTTCTCCTAGGATTTTCTTCGAGTGATTAAGTGTAAGAACACAGAGCCTTTGCCCGGGTATTCACTCTCCAGATGTTCGAATATATGTGCAAAGCCAAGTTGTCCTTACGGTGCCCACGTTAATGGTTCTTACAGTTTTTGACAGCTTTATTTAGAATATACTTTTGCGAAGAACATTGAACTGAAGAAGCATTTCCTTACTCAAATATTACACCAACTACTGCACATATATAAATTTTATATATGTGCAGTGGTTGATGTAATAATTGGGTAATTGGACAATATGCACGGTGTAACAATAAAAATAAGCATTTCCTTACTTCACACTGAGTAAACTCTGAAACATGTACTCCAGTTTTTTATTTTTGGGGATATTTTAAGCACAATAACTAATGTACCGCAGTTGTTATACTAATGGCTCTCTTTCTTCCCACAGACTGTATTTATGTGCTTCGTATGATTCGTGGAACGAAGATCAGTTATTTACATTAATGGTATTATTAACCTTCGGTGAAATAATGTGAAATGCCAACTTGATGCAACAAGGCAATTTATTGATGTATCCTAAGATCGACATGTTTCGGGCGCATACGCCCATCTTCAGGAGCACTAGATGTTAAGTTGCAGCATTTGGACGGTTTGGATTGTGCCGTGCGACTCGCACGGCACAATCCAAACCGTACACACGACCTACGCAGCGGCTCTTAGGACCACCACCCATCTACAAACTCGGTGTAGAAAACCATACGCCGCAACTGAACATCTAGTGCTTCTGATGATGGGCGTATGCGCCCGAAACATGTCGAGCTAAGGATACGTCAATAAAATGATCTAGTTGCATCAAGCTGGCATTTCACTTTATTTCATGATGAAGGTGCCCGGTCAAACAACCCTCAAATAACCTTCGGTCTTTGTAGAGGAGAAGTTATGCGTCTGCTTTGTACGCAGTAACATTTAATCATGTTTTACATGAAAACTTCATTTCGAAGGATTAAGTTGTTCATTGTTTCATTGTCATTGATAACACGGAGACTACACTGCTCTTTAAAATCGAAAGCTTAGAAAATCGGACATATTTTGATAGAACAGTGTTCTGTAAACTTTTTTTTTTTTTACTTTTGTAGGCATGCGAGGAAATACAATCTGTTTCACCTCCCGTTTCTCCGATTTCATTCCGTTCGCATTTTCCCCTTATAGACCTTTACAAGAATTGTGACTTTTTTTTTTTTACTTTGAGACGTGGGTTGTATCTTGTCTTGGAGGAAAAACCTGACACACTACGCATATTTGATCTTTATTGGGCGCTTCTTTCATAGCAGCAGTTGTACCAAGCACTTTGTGTACGTTATGTGCACAAATTGAACGCACATTGGATGGGTCGTGTCTGCCGTTTGTCCTCATATCCCATCTTTAGCAGTACTCAAGTTACAAAATAAAAAGCATATATCTTTAGATTTGTTAAGGAAAATTAAGTTTTTCTGCCACTCAAATGAATCATAACCCGCAAATTACCTGAAAATTCTGAGTGGTCTCAATGGAATTTAGGGGCTCTGTTTTTACTTTATTATTTTTCCACTCTGGGGCTCACCCAGCTTACTAGTCAATGAATACAGTGGGACTGCTCTACTCGGATACAACGTTTAAGAATACGTGGATCTAATCCTCCATTCTCTGATGTATCTTATTCGCGTGAACATGAGGTAAATTCACAAGTACCTCTTAGTCTTTCATATTTTATAGTGTGCTTTATACTTATTATAGTTATTTTCGAGATTTTTTATAATTGCGAATCGTATTTGGACACAGAAGCATTCAGAATATATTTATGTCGTTTCAGAAAATTCAGGGACTATTGCTCATAGTACCGGCTAGTAAGAGTCAGTTTAAGGTTTTCGATGTGTCGGCACTCTGATCTGTTTCTGTTTGTACGCTGTTCCTGACTTCAAGTCACAAATATGGCAAACAAGCTGCTGCATGTCAGAACTGTTGCCAATAAGTCACTTTTCTCTTCTATGAGGGCTTATTGAGCGTAATAATCTCTCGGACAGTCTGTCCGTAAATTGATATGAGCGTCGCCAGTCGTGCAACTCCGGATTGATGCTCTTTTATGTTCCTCACCCCGCGAGGTCATCGATGTGACCTTAGTAGTGACGCCAGACTGCAACAGATTTCATTTCAGTTTGCAGGCTTGAAGGTTTGATCTAGTAAAAGGATATTGAAAATCTGTGTGATGGATTTTCCGATACAGCTTTCACACTCGCATTGCGGGAATGAGTCGCTTCAATTGCATTTTTGTGTGATGACAAACCGTACATTATTTTCAATCCAATCGCCCTGAACCACTTGGAAATGAAAGGTTCTCTTTTTCAAAATTTTGAAATTTATAGTTTGGACTACTCACAAAATATCAAGTGAAAGTACGTGAAGTAGGTTGGGCGTCACAACACAGTGAGAAGCTGCGAGGTGAATGCAAAATTCTAACTGGGGTACCTGAAAATGAAAGATCGCGTAAGGGATCTAGGTATAGAATAAGAGAAACTAAGTATTATTATCAGTAAATACTGTGTGCAGGTGTGGATTTGCTTCATCTGACTCAAGATCGATTATAGGACGAAGCGTTTGTAATTTTTTTAATGAAGCTTTGGATTCCGTAAACAGAAGATTCGTCTTTGATCAGCCAAGCGACTATTAGCTTCTGAAGTCACGTATACTTCATTTCTGAAGTTCATGGGTATGCAATAAAAAATGAGCTGCATGGAACATGTAGCAGTCAGTGAGGGACGTGGGAATTGTAGGCCGTAGGTAGAATTTTAGTCTGAAAATCTAGACGTGAATACGGGTAAAATGTTAAAATGTTACTACTGAAGCAGGCTATAGACGTAGGAAATGAATGCACTTGGCTCAAGATGCAGTCCAGTGTCAAGCTGTTGTGAATAAGAACTATTCCATTGCCATGATAGCAGAAAATTGCGATAAACTATCGGCTTATGTTAACATAGATTATTCTCAGGTGTTAAGTTTAGTTCGGATTGAAAATAAAATTGATAGGCCAGATTACTGCAGCCGCATGGCAACAGAACATTTCAGATGGAAAAATTAACATGTTAAGATTGTTGAGTGAAGCGCTTAACAAAATTATGTCAGGTACAAGAAGCAAGTCGGGTGTTATGAATGTAACATGCATTAAAGTCACTTTTTAGAACATTTTTTTTTGGGGGGGGGGGTCTGAAGTATTGACTTACACGGTTTACGCTTCTTGGCACGTTCGCAAAATTGCGAATAGCGGCTATTAGCTTCGTCATTCCCGTCCGTCCGCCTGTCCATGTGTCCACATGGAACAAGTGGGCTCCCACTTTAGCCTTTAGGCTTTAGCCTGCAGCCCGGACACTACTCCAGCCTAACCGCACATAACCTCCAACCTACAGCAAACCAAGAACGAAACGACCAATGTGGTAATCAACATCACAGTCGCGAGCTCCTGATGATGGGCATAGTAGTGCCCGAAACATGTTTAGCCTATAAGAAGTACAATAAAATAACAAGTGGCATCTAGTTGGTTTTTATTCTTCAGTTACCACAATGATGCACGGTCCAATAAACATCAAATCTGTGTGGAAATTTCAAGTTTAATTAAAATGTGACAAGAATAACGGGTACGTTACACGAATTTGTATATTTGACGACTGCGATTGAAGTAATGTAAGTAGTGTGAATCTTTTTAGCGTATAATCATCATCTTCGAAACTGCTCGACGTTGACATTAATTTTACTGGGGCGAAATATTCAGTTAATACTCGCTTGTTGAGGGGATTTTGAACGAATGGAAGCCAATGTAGGTTGTGATGTAACTTTAGCCAGTGTTACCTTGCAGCTGACAGTGCTGGTCACCTGACTCCTATGTTTTACTGGTGTCTGTTCATGGTCGATATGGTCTGCTATATATTACGCGACTTCTTTCTACCTTTAGCCGCTATTCCCACGCTGTAACAATGTCAAGCCATATTCAGTTAATATCCCAGCAATGTTTATGTTTATAATGGTGATGAAATGCTGTGTGATTTGTCTGATGTTTATATTTAATTTTGTTCAAAGTGAATACCTTGTATGCAGTGTCCCCCGTTCGAACATTTATTAATCACGGCATGGTTAATGTATGACGATATAGAGTTGTGCTTTGTTTTATAAAATGAATAATTTGTCAGGGGGTTTTAACTCACTTTAAGTTAGTTAAATGTCATCCCCCTGGTTTGTAAATTCCCTTTCACATTAGTAGGAAAATCTGCTGAGTTGTTGTTGTTGTCCAGTGCCACCACATGTCCTTGTGGACTTCGTGGTCCTCCCTCCTGAGCATGGCAGGAGTGTAACCGACTTCTTGGTTGGGACGCCCATGAGGCGCAGTTACGTTGTCCCGATGATGTGAGTGGTGATATCGGAGGATGTAGTGCCAGGAGGGTCCTTAAACCTAAATTCTACCAACCTACCCAGACCATGGTCACCGCGGGAATACTCCCCTTCAGAGAAAATTCCCACGGTAGAGCCGGGAATCGAACCCGGGACCTCGTGATTAGTAGCCAGAGACTCTGACCACTAGACCACTAGGCTGGTCTGCTGAGGGATGTAAATACACTCGTATCATCTTGTTTAGCATTAGTGTTCGCATTTGTATTGAAAGGTACGTAGGCAACAACAGACTTATCACAGTGATTGATAGCAAACAGGACAAAACAAGATGTGTCACAGGAAACTGCCTTTCCACTTAGTCCTTCGTGAAAATACAGAGTGATTTAAAAAGATAGACTCAATTGAACAGTAACAGACGTATGAAATTGAGTCCATATTTTTTAATCACACTGTACATTGGGCCGCGTGGTCATTAAGTACTTGGATTTAGTGGATGTATTTCAACGTTACGGATACGGGATGCCTTTACATTAACCACCGAAGAATATAAGACATTGCATGTGCTTTAAAATGCGCTTGACTGCGGGTATGAGAGCCATTAACAACGGACGTGCGGGCGACTGTCTTGAAGACGGTCCGTTTGAAGTCTGGGCAACCGAATTCTCACAGTCAGTTTTTAGCGACAAGTGGAAACCCAAAACACGAATTTTCACACGTACCAAGAACATCTGAATTTAGCTCCAGTGATCGATTATAGTAGATATGTGCTACATGGTATATGTTGCCTTAATGACACTACTACTGTGATGTTTTGCTGATCGTGCATCTCAGTATAATACGATTTTGACCTCCTTATGATGAGAACATAGTGCTCGAAACATGTAGAGGCATATAATAAACTTATTATAAAACAAGAATTTGTGCATAAAGTTGGTTAATTACTAAGAAGATACTACTACTACTACTACTAATAATAATAATAATAATATCACCACCACCATAATAAATGTGCTCGTATATCATGCAGAATTCTTCAGTACTCACGGCCAGGGAATGTGCTCCAGTATGCTCTTTATTGTGCGCAACAAGTCAGTCTAACACACACACACACACACACACACACACACACACACACACACACACACACACACACAGCGGCTATCTGTTTATAGTCGTCACAACTACTGTACAAAATTTATATAAATGCACCTGATATTACACGTTCCTTTGTGCCACAAATAACTTATTTTACAAAATGTTTTAACTGTTCCTCTAAAGACGCGTTATATTGCTGCGATTTCGCAAATAAAAGACACAAAACAACTAATAATATTTATAAAATTTGAAAATGTGATGAGTCCCTACAGAAATTGAATTTGTCTAAACTCGAAACAAATTGGCAAGACCTCGCAAGCAGATTCTCTCTGTCGCTAGTGCGGTTCCTGTGCTTCAGAGATTATCGACATCCTGCCATGGCCACCTGCAGTAACTGCTTGCGTAACTTGTTCAAATAATGCGGTCTTTGCCTCACGAACTGCATTGTTAAGCTATCACGCAATTAATCATTAGATTCTCGTCTCCCAAAGCCATTGGAGGATATTAAATTGTTTCTCACGGTACGTTTACTGTTCTTTCCTTTCCCTCTGTGGACTACATGGTGGAAGATCTGCAAAATATGTACCATTTTTCAGAAACTTGAGTTTAGAAAGAATTTTAATTTCATAGAAATCCTACTCATAGTAAGGTTAAAATATAATTTTTTTCAAATTTGACATTCATGTGACCGTGCATCGTGATATGTTCTTATAATAAAACCAATGAAATGCACTAATTCCTCGAATTTATTTTTGGAATAGGACTCTACATGTTTCGGACAGTTTCTCTGTCCAAAATCAGGAGTCTGGCACTGTACACACAGCAATAGGTATATGTCATACAGGTTATGCTGACTGCTTGTTATAGCAAGCAGTCAGCATAACCTGTTGCTGTGTGTACAGTGCTAGGCTCCTGATGATGGACAGAGAAACTGTCGTAAACAGTAGAGTCCTATTCCAAAAATAAATTTGTGAAATTAGTGCATCTCTTTGGTTTTATTATGAGAAGAAGAAATTTTCTCCTATGTTTAAAGACAGGATGTGTTTTTGCATTTAGCGGTGCTGTCCTCTGGGATTTGACGTCATATAAAATAGTAACAATTTCTCTCTGTTTCGAAAGAATCTCTTACTTTCATATGTATGAAGGTAGAGATGATTCATCCCGAAGATGGAGCAGCAGGTTCTCCTGGGGTGGCAGTAAATTTCTACCAAATTATAGGCTTCGTGAAAACTTCAAACATCTTTACTTTATTGTCCAAACGTTTCATGTATTCCCAAGTTACATATTTTTTTAGATCTGCTTTAAATCTCATTCTTTCAGATTTTTTTTTCGGTTTCATAGAGTAGAACTGAAGTAACAGAAATTAATTTTCTGAGATGGTGGCCATATCAATATTTGATCATTACGTTATATAACCGTCATAAGCATTAAGAGCTGAAAAGACTATGTGTGTCTGTTAACATTTAAAGAAGGAAATATATTTCCTGTTGATAACTCTTAATTAAAAATGCCAGCTGATATCTCAGTCGGTCCCAAAATTGGCAGCAGTGCCATCCTTTGCCATTTTTTTTAGGTGTGCCATCCCCGTTGTGTGTTTTTAAACTATAAGTTGAGGAAAATTCAGTCAACAACACAACTATGAATATATGGCTAAATGATGCTGTTTATTAGCAACAGAATACTACATGTTTCGGCCTATAGAGGTCATCATCACGTTTTGACAACTTTCTTGCCATAAGAGTTATATATAACCTGATGATGGCCGCTATAGCCCGAAACATGTAGTTCTGTATTTACAATATTTATTAAAACCAACTAATTGCACATACTTGTCAAACCATTTAAAACCACATTATTGGATTAAAATGGATTTAAAATATCTCCTACATGTTTCAA
>Ga0123352_10011291_pt1 | contig 14067 bp, 9 predicted proteins | sample TergutLab28metaG_FD_89700 | JGI IMG/M metagenome (GOLD analysis project Ga0123352, IMG submission 89700) | Labiotermes labralis P1 segment gut microbial communities from Petit-Saut dam, French Guiana - Lab288 P1 | ecosystem: Host-associated > Arthropoda: Insects > Digestive system > Gut ...
ACACACACACACAGAACATGTACGAGGTTGTGCCCATTATTTGGTTTTGTGGTTCATCCTCCAAAGTAGCGTGTTAATTGGTTGGATAATTCTGAAAATAAGCGACAAACGGAAGTGCGCAATTACAACTTGTACGGTACAGATATAAAAATACAGAAACAACGAGAGAGGTGACCGATTGATAAGTACTTAAGGACGAAATGTGGTCTTGTGATTAAAGACCCAGTTCGACCGCACAGAAAACAACACTCCATCTCCGTTATAAAACCTAATCAGTTAATTCTATGTAGCAAAATAAACACTGTGAGAAAGAGGAAACATACACACCCGGTGGGCTGAATGAAGAATTTTTGAATGCCAAAACACTGGGTAAATGAAATAACCTCTGGGCTTTAAAGGGTTAATAGATGTTAATCGTATTTTACTTCGCATTTAGGTACAGAGATTACGTCGTAACAAGTCATTTAGGAAGACGAAAATCATTAATGAGAAAGGAAGGTCGGTATTTGTTTGTAGGCAAGGTGTCCCCCTGTGTTTAAATATATTAGTAAATAAAACAAATGTAAGTTAAGTCTAAACACAACTTTATCTATAAGTAATTATGAGCAAAACGTTTCGGCTACAAAAGCCATTGTTAGGCTGAGCACAATATTCAGAGTAGGAAATACAGATTGCAATGCCATGAATACTATAGACGAGGTCTCGTCTTACATCAAGATGAAGGTTTTGTGAGATGTAATACACATCAAAAATGGGGTTTGAAGATTTCATAAAATTTTTAATTAAAACTTCAAAAAAGTTTTAAGTAATATTATAAAATAATAATATTACATACACATTTTTGAGGTTTTAATTACAAATTTCATAAAATCAAGGAACCCCATTTTTTTATATGTCTTAACATCTCACGAAACCACCATCTTGATGTAAGACGAGACCTCGTCCATAAAATTCATGGCATTGCACTAAGTATTTCATACTCTGAATATTGTGCTCAGCCTAATGATGGCTTTTGTAGCCGAAACGTGTTGCTAATAATTACTTATAGATAAAGTTGTGTTTAGACTTAACTTACATTTTTTTTCATTGTTACACCGTGCATGTTGCCGAGTCACTCAATTATCATACCAATCAATGCACTTATATAAAATTTACACATTAAAACACTAAAACTGTTTCGACATGTTTCGGTCCTAAGACCATCATCAGGGAGCTGTATTTCTTTGCCTTGTTAAAGTCACATTAAAAGCCACATTAAAACCAGTCATAAATTAACTTCGTTGTACTTGTAGGGTATTGTGGCAGCATGCCATGTTGTGTAATGTTATGTTGAGAAGAGTGTCCTAGTAAAACGAAGTTAATTTATGACTGGTTTTAATGTGGCTTTTAATGTGACTTTAACAAGGCAAAGAAATACAGCTCCCTGATGATGGTCTTAGGACCGAAATATGTCGGAGCAGTTTTAGTGTTTTAATGTGTAAATTTTATATAAGTGCATTGGTTGGTATGATAATTGAGTTACATTTGTTTTAATCACCAGAAGGTCGGAATAGTGAAATTAAGCGATTCCAACATTACTGTAAGTGTTTAAGACGATGTGCGACCTTTATATCCTTGCCAGTGTCCTGTGTGCAGTGCTATAAATAATGGCGCAACGTTGTGGGAACTCAGTAACATTTCTTACTAATGGCAGATGTATGATTTGCCTCATCAAGCACAATTTAATGTTCACGTTCGCAAGGAAACAAGTGGTTTGCCCATTTGCTACATCACAGTGTCTGAATAGACTTTGTATCAAGGACTTTCCATCCCCGCCATTCTACGTTCTATAGAAACAGAACTGTGCTTTCAATTGGAGCCGCATGTTCAATGGTTCCCTTAACTCTCGCTCCCCCTACTGAATTACCACAAAACTCTTACCGCTGCATCTCAGCAACCAAACGCACAGCTAGTGCCGCCTTTAAATACTTAGTTGCACCTCCTTTATTTTAAGAGAGTTTCTAAAAGATAGGAAATATATTTTACTTTTTTGATTATTTATTTGCTTGTGTTTTATTTTTCAGCTATTCTTATGATAAAACCAACTAGCTGCACTAATTTCTCAAATTTATTTTTGGAATAAAATCTACATGTTTTGGACAGTTCCTGTGTCCATCGTCAGGAGATTTTCACTGTACACACAGAAATGGTGTATGACATGCAGCAAACCCGTATGACATATACCATTGCTGTGTGAACAGTGTAAAACTCCTGACGATGGACAGAGGAACTGTCCGAAACATGTAGAGTTTTATTCCAAAAGTAAATTTGAGAAATTAGTGCATCTAGTTGGTTTTATTATAAGAATTTATCACGATGCACAGTCACCTGAACGTCAAATTTTTCAACTAGCTATTTAGTGTATGTGTTTATTCTTTTGTTTAGTTTTCGTTTATTCATTCCCTTTTTCACCTGTCTATTTATGTACTGACTCAGCTGTGTTTCTTGAGATCAGTCCATGCTCACGTAACACCGAATATAAATTCCGCATATTTCTGCTCATGTTGCTTTACTACTGCTGTTACTCAACCCTTACGGACTTCCTTCAGCCCTCCTACAATGCAAAGTTATGTGATTCAAATTCCCTCATTTTTTTCATACACAGGCATTTTTCCGATTGAACACATTGTCAGCACCTTCAGTCACGCTGTAGTAGATCGGTAGGGGATGTGGTTCGGTGTTAGTCTTATTTGGTCAGAATTAGTTCGGGGCACATTGTCGGAGCCAATCGGTTGTTCAGCTAGTGAATCGATGGTGAGTCATTCAGCTCTTCAGTTGGTAAATCGTCGGGTCTGTATGTATGTGAGTCATCGACAGTCTGCCGGAAAGTCATTCGGTCAGTTTCGCGGTCATTCCCTCAATCAGCCCACCGGTGGTCACTCAGTAACTGAATCTGTCCATCCCTCTGTCATTTGATCATTTAGCTTGCATGGGGTACTGAAAGTTCCGTTTTGCTTACACCAAACTTAGATGAAGCGTCTGAGTGACGAGGCTGATTACCATTTAATAGTGGGGGGGCAGGCATAAGAGCACATAGAATGCTCTTTAAGTCGCCTTGTCTAGGAGGTTATGAGACATCTCTTTTATTTTATGTTTCCTGCTACAGGTTGTTTTAAGAGATTCTATTATTTCCATTCTTAATTTATTTATTTTCCCGGATATAATTCCGTGCCAATATATTTTCCTACCACACTGTAAATCCTTGAGTCAATGATTTGTTGTTGTCGTCATCCAGAGGTACAACTACAATGCAAATATTTAAGGCTTTTAAGCCTAGTGGTTATCTTATATGCCACAAGATTCAACATTCATATCTCTGTATTATGTCTACAGATAGCATTTATGTATTTTGTATGATTCTCAGAACAAAGAGCGATTACTTCCCTGTGCAGCATTAGCTGACTGATCTCTGAAACGGCTTGTGTTAGCGTGCGGTACGAACTGAATCTTTAAATACAGCACAAGTAAAGCCAAGTTTTTATAGGACTGAAAAATAAAGCGGTTTCTTTCTTCGCAAAATAGGTAAATCAAACCTTAAAAGTGTTATTTTTATTAAAATTTTCGAGATTTGGTTTTCATGGCAGGAGGACTGTCAAAGTTTATGTTTATCATTAAGTATCTTAATAATAAACGTTACAAGAAATTGGTGTATATGAGATGGGAAACAGCAGTGTGTTCTGGTAATCAGTACTTGGAGGATATAGATATGCCGGGAGACAGAAATAGATAAACGAGTAACGCAAATATGGTTTTTAATAAATCGTGGTGTGAGGATGTTACTTACATTCTGTGTGGTCAAAATATTATCCGGTGTCGAATTTCTTATGAACACAGTTTTGAAACTTCGGTTTCTATATTAGGCGGGGCGTTTCTTGAAAATCTGAGCTAAACTTTCCTATTCAAAAGGATCCTCTTACTTGGAGGCAGGAGAACACGGCTTGTGTTGAAGACTGGTAATTCAAATTTGAAATCACATCGCTTGGCAATTAGGGATCCTAATTTTCCTTTACGGGCACTAAGGACGAACATCACTGGAAGGAAATAAAACTTCCATACATCATCAGCACTGAGCTTACTGCTCAAAATAAAGTTTACAGGTGGTCTTTGTTTTGAATAACGGAATTTGTATAGCCCTGTGGAACACGATTGAGATGCATCGTCATGGCTGCTCCCGAAGTTTTAACCAATTACCTTCAGGCTTGTTAAGATAAATGATCAATACATCAGGAAAGTTTACACAACCCATTCATTAAGTTGAGACAAGAGTTCGAAGGTACAGTCAGAACAGCAGCGTGATCCACCTGTATCCGCCCAGCGTCACGTTTCACTTTCACGCACTGACCTCCACCGTCCCTCAGAGACTGCGTGATAGACATAACGTATTGCAGTGGGTCGAGTGGCTCTAATTTGCCATTATTCAGCACTTCGTTGTCGCCTTTACATGCTGCGTTAAAGCCTTAAATCACGAAGGAAATCTTTTTCGCTGGCTGTTTGTCCCATTGCCTATTTTACCTATCCCAGTTTCACTGATCAGTTTTTATTTGGACGTCCTGTATTTCTTTCTTCTTTCGTCTATATCTTAACGTCATCATTTTCTGAATATCTTTCGTATAGTTTTGTTTCTAATCCCCTTTCTTTATCAAATTAGAGTATTGTAAACTGATTTCTTATTCCGTAACTGCGAATTTGGACTCTCTTATACACCGTGAAGCACAGCACATGTTAACAATGAGAGGCGTCCTAAATACAGAAAATTAACACACACACACACACACACATCACACACAACACACACAAATAAACATGTATGTATATGACATATGAAGAAAGTACGAATTCGTCACCCATGTATTGCTTAAAAGACCCTGCACTGAAATGTGAAATTATCCGTTTATAATAGTAATAATAATAATAATAATAATAATAATCTACCAGACATGTCTTCTTTTCAAGACTATAAAGGGAGGGCTATTGATAGGTATAGGAACGAAATTTTTAGGGGAATATTTGGACCCCGCAGGACGAAGTAAACGAACATTAAGAAAATTGCACGGTGGGGAGTTCCGTAGTACGGTAAGGTTACACACAGCACATAAACTGCATCAAACTTCATTAGAATAATACTGATATTATACATCTTTCTTTCAATACATACACATATAAAAGTTTATTGCCGAGAAATAGCACAGCAAACTCACTTGTCCACATATACAATTAACTACTTCCTGAAGATGGCTATAAGAAATATCCGAAACATTTTGGAGTAATCTTCTGCACATATATATAAGTGAAATGTGTTTTACAATTCATTGTTAACAAAACTTATACAATTTGGATAATCTGGGGAGTGATGAGAAATGTGTAAATAAATTGTCGTCCCTTTATGGCACTCTTAAGTTTCATCACCGTGTTCATGACAGCTCATCGCTGGCATCTATGTTGAACCAGATTAATTAGTTTGATAACACACGCTTTGTTTTTTTCAAAACACAAGACCGTATTTTCCTCGATTAATATGTAATGTAACGTAATTCTTGAAGACTGTCTTGTCACTGAGGTATTCCAACGTCAATCTTGCATTTCTTGTCATATTTCCTTGCTTCCTAATTGCGACACCCGTAACATCCTACTTCAGTCACTCTCGCTGATTATAACTGATGAAGAAGAGGCCTGTGTACAAAATGGCCAAGCTCCTGATTATTTAATTTCTTCTATTTTCTTGTTATCCCTCAGCCTTACATTGAAATATCGAGGCTGTCTGTAACATTTTGCAAAATGCGGCAACACACAGACGTTGTTGCCTCCACGCTAACCCCAAATGTAGGAGGTCCATACAAGCAAATGTATGAGCGTTGGGCTGTCCTGTTAACTATATTTCGCCCAATATGACAGCCGTTTTCAGTGTATTTTATACTTGTTCCATTGCACTTTTCTGTAAGGTCGTTCCAAAATCACGCACACCTGATGATGGTACTGCCTCACCGAAGCGCCTAGCGGAACAGAATAAAACTACTGTAATATGTAAAAAAGGAAGTGATCCAGTTACAGGCCCGGTTTGGCCCAGAGGGGGGGTAGAGGTATAGCTCTACTCTTCCATGACCGCGGCAGTAGAAGGAGGTGAGTGGTCAGCAGCACGCCCCAGCCGCACTTTACTCCCGGGAAAGACCCGGTACCCATTTTACAGGAGGCTGGATGGGCCCCAGGGCAGGTCTGGACGGGCGGAAAATCTCGTCCCCACTGGGATTCAATCCCGGACCGTCCATCCCGTAGTCAGTCGCTATACCGACTGAGCTACCGGACCCACATACTGCAGTATGTAACGAAATGTATGTGTAAGACGACCCTCTGACGCCTGTCCGCTGTCCTGACTGAAGGTCCGATGCTGACAAGGAATCCAGTAAACAAGACTCCAGAATATTTCTTTAAAATTATTTCCTATGTCCATATCTAGACAGCCACAACCCTCAAATCCACCACCACGCCTTCTCTAAAGCCCTTGGGAAATTTCTGTTTTAAATAAAAAAAACTACCCTCTCTGAATAATAAAAGTCGCACTCCCTGCGCCCTAATGAACGTCACACCAAGACTCCTGCTAGACGTATCAAATTCATCATTCCTGCAAAAGGTGTGTAGAACTGCACAGCCTTTGAGGCGTGGTGGCCCCTACAGTGTTAGGCTACCCTACAGGCACCTCATTAACGCGGGCCTCTAATGGCGTCACGCCGGCTGCCTACCACTCAGGGTGGCATGGATGCCAGACAATGACGCTGCTTTGACCTGATGTCGCCTGTACTAACCCACAGGGTGATCGTAAAGCCAATAGGCTACGGACTAATAAACCACACAGCGGTAATCCACCGTCTCGATCCCTGATTACAGTTGTAGCGGGAAATATTCCACACATTGAAATGTTAATGTATTGAGCTTAGGGAACCTGGCTTTACTCGGTAGGTTAATAAATATGATTAGTCGTGGTTAAAAGGTGAATGGAGTAAATATTTTTAACACTTTCCAATATGACGTCATCAGTGTGCACCTCACAAAATACATGGCGTCTCTACCACAAAGCCCAGCTGTCTGTGCTGTTAGGTTCTTTATTCTGAAAACGTAAAAAAAAAAAAACTTATAAAAAATATGTAATTTAATGTTAGCAAGTTGGTACAGTTGCCATTATGTTATACAGAATTAATAAATCTAGTTATTTCCATGTATAACAGTACTATAAATACTTATAATGGCGTAGGTGATGTAAGGATCACCGGCCATTTATTAAATCAGAAGAATCAGTGTTGAATTCATAAGCGCTGAAAGGTGGATCCTGTCCGAAACAAGTTAGGAAGATCCACACACACACACACAACCATACACCATAATTACTTAAGATTAATTGTTGTAATACTCCGTCATCTACGTAAGGATCTCTTCTCCAGTTCGCCAGTCTGTACATCTTTTTACTGCTACAACTTTGCGATAAAGACAAAACTAAAAATTCCTTCACAGTTCTTGTTTTTTATTCATATTAGTGCATCATCCCGCCCTAAAGATTACTAAATCCTTAGGTCTGAGTGCCTGGATAAAATGCAAGTTAAAACAAATTTTACAAACGTATAGCCTTCATTTTCTCTCCCTTTTTCGAAAGTACGTAATTAAAATCATCAGTTAAACGTTTCGCAATTTCACATTGTCTTTGGGAAGTTGAGGGCTGGAATGTTGGTACAAGAGTCTGCTCTCCTTTTTTGAATTGTTTCTTTGATCGTCTGTATAGAAAAGTAATTCAGTATTACTTCAGCATATACCAAGGCTATTGCCCTTACATCATTCCAATTAATCTTTCATTAGAACACTCAGTGCTAGACAATATAACCTAGACAGTTTAAAAGTGTCGTAAAATAGCCCCAGTATCATTGATTGTTGAAAAGATTTTGTGGTACGCAATAAAATTATTTATTGGTAATGTATATTAATATATACAATAAATACATTAGATGTAGAGAGAACCTCACTACCATTAATACGATTAGATAAGTTAAACTTTCCTTTGTATGATTTCCTTAGATTAGTTAGTCAGAAACACGTATCTATGTTGTGCAGTTAAATATACTTCAAATATGTTTATGAATGAATACGGCACTCAAATAAGCCATTAAATTATATGACTCATAAACCAACGATCAAAGTTCATAAAACATATGTTTTGGTGGTGTTTGTGTACTAAAGTTGTACCCAAGGCAATAAATCCCAGACCAGACAGCACTACATTCGGTGAACATTTAAGTTTATTTATCAAACTTTTCTCATGTACTTTGGTTTTTCGTTTCTCAGTCGAGGCAATATTGACATTGGCCTTGCTTTTACAAATTCTGATCCAATTTCTAGATTCTTCCAAGTACATTCTCTTCCTTCTGACAAATGCATGTCAGTCGGCACGGTGAGTTTTCAGGTTCGTCCTTCGAATTTCGTGTAATCAACCAAAAAGTAACAGGGTACAAAACTACTTTGTCTTTTTTACTTCTTCATTCACCTGTGGCGGCGAGGTTAGCACGGGAATGAATCTTGTCATGGAATTAGCATATTTTGTGAATTTGTTAGCTTCGCTGTTTGGCAGCCAGACTGGGTAAGGAAGTGGAAAAAGGGCACAAGTGTTTAGAGGGTTGAATCAATTGCCTCTATAAGTTGCTTGTGTCCGAAGAATTTCTAATAATTAAATAAATGCAATTGTAAACATAAAGCAATCCCTGCGCTTACCTTTTACAGGCTGATAGGTTTCCAGGAGGTTGGGGCTCCCAGATTTCTATATAGTGGGCACAGGAAGGTGGTAAGGCTTTCAGCCGTACGCACTGGCCTCCTTTACCCCCCAGGAGATAGGCCTGATACTCATCTCTGTCGGAGGCCGAGTCGACCCCAGGGCCATATTGCGACCGGAAGGATAACAACGACATATCCAAATGACACCATCGGGGACCGAGCCCACGCCCTTCCGGCTGGTAACACAATACCTCAGTCAACAGCGCCACTGCGTTCCCCAATGTGTTTGTAACTGGATTTTGAATTTATGTGACTTTCATTTTGAAGACAAAATAAAAACTTTTGTCATAAAAAAGACTAATCTGGAAACGGTAATATGTGTCAGTTGTTAGCACAGATAAGGATAATGACGTAAGCAAGGACTGAAATGTCACATCTGTCTCATTAGCTGGTCATGACCGTATCATGTAACGCCGACTGGGTCATAACGCTCGACAAAATAACCTAGAAAAAACATAATAACTTGCGCCCCTGCTTCGTTTGTTTTGCGTCAGCAGCTCTAAAGTCTCATAAATTGGTTCAGCATCGTCAGAAATCCAACATACCTTTACATGATCAATTTACTTTCTCTTTAAAGGTCGACTGCCATATTACTTCCTAGCATAGCGTCAAGCTTCCTACAATACCAGTAATCAGTCGTGAGCTGATTATTCATCTAATAATAAATGCCTCATTTTACAACTACATAATTCTGTGTCAATTTCTTAAATCCACAAATCGTACGAGAACCCGCCACTGGCCCGTACAATTAACGATATCATTTCAGTCCACATTCACAACTCCGTTTACTTTAGCGCCCATTTTAGCAGGCCTAACACATTCCCACGTAATTTATCTCTTCGTTGTGGCTTTTGACGAAATCGTCACCCTTCCTTTTTGTGCATTTTTCTTGTCCTGGTTTTCTATCCTCCTTGATGTTATGACCCTAAAAATAAGTAGTATTTATTGAAAAACTAAAATTACCAGTCTCTTGAACTGTAACTTCTTGTAATCTAACTGTCCTTTCCCTGTTGTAGGACCAGTCATTTTTTTCGACACTAGGTTTTTGCGCTGTTTATAGGATCACCGGCGACTAAATTTATCACCTAATTTTCGTACATAGTTTAAGGATACTTTTCAGTACTTCCATCGGTACATGTGACTGTGAAATTTAAGCGAATACCGTGATCCAGTTTTTTAAAATGCAACCTGTGACATTTCAGTTCATATCCATTCGAAGAATGAAAGTGGCAGAAAAATGACAGGCGAAATAAAGCACAAGACGTCATGATAATGTTCGATATCTTGACATAGTACGTATGTGTGCAGCTGTTCACTTTGAAATATGTTATTTGCGATGTAATGATATGGAAGAGAATTTCGAGAGTTTAGAAATAGTGAAAGAAACTCACAGTTTAGGCGTAAATTGTTCGTATATTCTTTTAGGTTTGGATATTTAATTCACGCTTACTGAAGGCGCTGATCACATATAAATGGTAAATTCACACTTTGAATCAGAATTAGAATATGTTTTGTATGATACAACATTTGCTAGGCGTGGACGGTAAAATTGCATGAAACTAGTCTTCGACAGAAATACGAGTATATCGTGATACTTTGGACAGGAGTCAGCTGGAACTGCCAGCGGGTTCCTGTGAACGTGATAAATAAAACAGTTTGATATGTTCCATATTCTGTGAATTAATTAGATGCATAAATTATTAAAATATCGACAATCGGGTTTTGGTATTATGGATGTAATTTTATTGCATAATGGTCACCAAGATGTTTCGGCCCCTTATGTGCCATCTTCAGGATGGCGACAACAAGAATACAATTACAATTATAATGTCTCTAAATCACTCCACAGTTTACAAATCAAATAGTTCTTGGTTAAAATTCATCTTTGAATAGTAAAATAAAGCTGCGATGAGTGTAAAATACTAGAAGTTAAGAACTGTTGTTTGCAGTATGTGTAGTCTTGAACAGAGAAGGTACATGTGGTGAACTGTGATCCAGACCGGTGGGCGATGATGTAATTTGTACAGTGAACTGGTCTCTCAATATACAGACTCTAAGTGTGGACTGATTTAGACCATTTTAATTATATTTTTATCCTTGTTCTCACCACCCTGAAGATGGCCAGACGAGTGGCCGAAACATGTTTTGGCCACTATGCAATAAAATGACATCCATAAAACCAAAGTGCATTTGTTGGTCTTTTAGTAATTTATGCGTGATTACTAACATTATAATTCTACGAAGATCGGGAAATTTCATGATGAAATGGGTGATAATGCGCTTCTAAATTGGAACTTTGCTTGGTTTAGTTATTTTTTGTGCTTTTCGTGAGAGAGGGAGAAATGTGAATTTCATTCTGATTTAAGTCTTGAAACCAGTACTGTTAGCAGTTTTGTTGAAACGTCGTTTTACATTTTGTTGTTGATAATGATGTTTGTTGTGGTGTTGATGGTGCTGGTGGTGGTGGTGCTGGTGGTGGTGGTGGTTGTGATGCTGGTGGCGGTGGTGGTGGTGATGATGATGATAATGATGATGATGTGTAATCCCTTTCCAGTTAGCGAACTGTCGGTTCCCCTTTCAAGCACTGCTGCCAGACGTCTGAATGTTTCATTATTTCCTAATTAATTATGAAAGGGAACACAACAGCCGACGTGTTCTTTAATACGTGAAGAATAAATCTTTAACCAACGCGTGATAAATTTAACGGAAAATCCTCTCTCCTCCGTTATATTGCTATGTATTTGGTTGAATGAGTATCTGTCTTCGACTTACATCACTCTTACTCTACACAGTCTGGGTTCCTGATGAATACGTGGTATAGTTTGTTCAGTTAATGACATGCTGCCACAGCCCTGTGATTTGAGTTAAACTACATTACACCCTGAACTAACAAAATCGAATTGACTGATTGTCAGGTTTAAAGGTTGGAGACGTTGAATATCTGCGGTAGGAACCGAAGGTACAAGTACACAGGTGATATTGGGAACTCTGATGGATGCTTATATTACTACGACAGCTTTACAGTCCATGCTATTCGTCCCTTGCAGAAAGAGAAGTGTTAAAAAATCAGCGGTAAGAAGACTGGGAGAAAGACGAGTGGAAAAATGTTTGGAACAAATCGATTGTGCCGGCAGTTTCCTTGAATTTGCTTGGAGGGAGTGATAAAATAAACGAAAAAACTTCCTCGGTTGTTCGGGCCAGGATACGAACCCCATACCTCCCACACACAAGTCTAAAAACTATACCGTTACACCCCCCTCCCCCCTTAAACTGCGTTTATCAGTAGAAATGCATTTATTTTACTCACTACGTGCCGTCATATGTAAGTTTTTTTTATTTAAATTTGCAATCTGACAAACCTCAGAAATTTCCCGAAATTTTTGTGTCCTTCTCGAGTATTATATATATTTCTTAGGAGAGATACAATAAGGTGATGTAAGAAAATGTAGAAAAGGGAAAATGTGGTAGGAGATATGAAACGGGTAAAGGCAAAGGTGTTCCTGTGCGCGCCGTGAAGGTTCATGTAAAAGTGGAGTGCTCATTATAACTTGGATGGTCAGCTTCAAATCCATGCCGCTTCACCACCGGGTAAACAGCTCGTGATGTCCATTGGATGTGGGGCTGTACGTGTCCTGCACCGGCCTGAGCGTTTTGGAGGCGACAAATAAATGAAACAGTATCACCTTAAAGTGGCTGGATATGTGTAGAAGGAACGTCATCGGCAGGCGTACGAGCGGAAAGCAATCTACAGTAATCCCATACGAAGGCGAGGCATAGGCCGCCCAAGGAAATTAAAGGAAGGAAAATTTTCAGAAGTCTAGGGACGGAATTTTGACATCCTTTGTTACGGAGGAGAAAAAGAAGGAGGTAGGAGAATAAATTAAAAATAAATTATCACGATGATGATAAAAACGAGACGACCATTTGTCATAGGCCTACTCCTTCTTCCTGTTACTTATTCTCGCCTGACTCCAAATACTGTCCTTAGCAGATGTTCTGGAAAACAAAATTTTGTGCCTTTTTAGATGACCTCATTTTACATATGGGGATGTTTCAAATGACAACTAACAGTAAGATTCAAGAAACATGCAACACCCCTCCAGCATCTCACAAACGCATCTGTATTGGTCGTTGGATAATAGAATTTGTCCTAGACCTCATTTTAAATACAACCCTAACACCATAACAATGATCACATTTTACATCTCCTGTAAGTATTTCAGTTACTACAACATCAGTTCGAAATTCGTTGTCATGTTACTTTCGAAATCAATCCTAGCTTGCTATGTATGCGATCATTCTTACCGGTAATGCACTCCGATTTTTGTAAACTTTCTACGAGATACGAACTGTTCTCTTGGCTGTCTATTGTCTCAGAATTCCCTCTGACACTCATATTTTTATTTCTGTTAACAATTCCTTATGGTGCCATATACTCCACTCCTTACACGGCCTCTGTACCGGTTGCGAAGTGCTGCACTGAATGCACGGTGCCTGCAGTGACCGCCCACTCAGTACATATTAACAGTTAAACACTATTATCCTACTAATGCAAATATATAATATGTAGATAAAATTAAAATTATAAAATACTTAAAAGTGCTCCAACACGTTTCGGATCACAGAGGATCCATCATCAGTGAGCCTTGTACAGCGCCTTCATATACAGTCAACTACACACACGAACAACGGGTCACAATATGCTGCCATAACACCGACCTTGTCCATGTCAACGGACGCGATAGAATCGTTCTTGTGATTTTTAGCCACGCACTGTACAAGGCTCCCTGATGATGGATAATCTGTGATCCGAAACGTGTTGGAACACTTTTTTAAATATTTTATAATTTTAATTGTATCTATGTATTATATATTGTGCATTAGTAGGATAATAAAGTGTTTAATAATCATTGATGCTCGGTGCAAACATGAAGATTACATATTATCAAGTTCCTCGCGTCCACAATCCAATTTCCGCTTCTTGTTACTGGAAGTTAATTACTGCCTTAATGATCTATATCAAATATTATTGGGGTGGTAAATAAACAGAATTGTGAGATGGTAAGACTTTACAAAAAATACAAAGTTTTGACGTTTTGTTGACCGTGCATCTTTGTATATTTATCTCAGTATTTAACCAACTTGATGCACAAAATTTGTTTCACAATAAGTTTTATTTCATGCCTCTACATGTTTCGAGCACATGTGCTCATCATCAGGAGG
>Ga0123352_10011292_pt1 | contig 14067 bp, 7 predicted proteins | sample TergutLab28metaG_FD_89700 | JGI IMG/M metagenome (GOLD analysis project Ga0123352, IMG submission 89700) | Labiotermes labralis P1 segment gut microbial communities from Petit-Saut dam, French Guiana - Lab288 P1 | ecosystem: Host-associated > Arthropoda: Insects > Digestive system > Gut ...
CAGAAATGAGCACCAGGAGTATTTCCTGGGGGTAAAGGCGGCCGGTGCGTAAGGCTGACAACCTACCACCATCCTGTGCCGTTGTCACGAAATCTGGGAACCTTAACTTCCTGGAACCCTCTGTTCAGACCTGTAATGGGACTGCTTTACCTTTTATATGCACAATATTATTAATTACATACATTTACAGTGTTCCTCCCCTGTCTTTTTTTTTTGTACAGAAATCTGATTTCTTGATTAAGTCTGTATCTTGCTGCTGCTATTTTTGTATTCTTGTTCCGTTGGTTGTTACCTTTCATTTTAATGTTCATATATTTGGGTGTTAGGTGATGCTTCCACGGATCATGGTGAATCATGTTGCTGCTTTTGTTTGAAATAGTTTATGCTTGGCGTTCTTATAGTTATTGATTACCTTTGCCTGTTGAGCATCAATAATTTTGAAGTATTCAGTTCCGTGCATTTTCATGTCATCAAACTCTTCTTTGTTTACACCAACCAGAAGGACAATATATATTGTGCATTTGGTGTAGTTTAAGAGGAGTCTGATGACGTGAGAATGCACGGAATGGAGTACTGCAGGTTCATATTACTTTCTCTTTCGGAAGGAAATGAGTTAAAAATATTTGCAGGATTTCGCCGCCGTGCAGTTGAGGGCTTCGATCGTGTGGGACGTAGCGCGCCGTAGGTTGGTAGCAGGCAGTACGCGACATGTCAGTCTCTTTTGAACGGCCAGGCAACGCTGAAAGAAATAACAGAATTGGATTGCTTGGCCCTTGACATTGAGACGAGATGTCCCGCAGTTGCAGTAACCAACTACCAACTTACGCCGCAGAACGGCCCAGAATATCGAAGGCCTCAAATGTTTTGTTATCCACAGGTGAGAAGCTAAATTTGTTTGTCACTGTGCACACCGTGAAGGAATACGAAATTGGGTGTATACCTCCACTTATTCCTAAACACTGCACTAAATGGAGGTAGTAAAGACGTTATTACACTGGTGTATTGCAGACCCATAGGGTTGCAGGAGTTTGAGGCTCCCAGATTTCAAGACAACCGCCACATGAAGGTGGTAAGGTTGTCAGCCCTACGCATCGGCCGTCTTTTACCTCACATGAAATATTCCTGGTACTCATTTCTGTTAGAGGATGAGTCGACCCCAGCGCCACAGTGCAGCCGGAAGGTTTAAGTTAATGAAACATGCCAGTGACCCTGTGGGGAATTGATCCGTGACCTTCCGGCTTTTAGTGCAATACCTTAACCAGTCCCCACTAAGTGGAGGTGAGTGATCTGTTTCATGCCTCGGCCGCTTTACCCTCGAGCATAGGGCCCATCGGTACACAATGAACAGAAAGCTGGGTGAGGGCCCACAGCCGGTCTAGACGTTGCGTAGGAGACAAGAGTGAAAACAACCTCCTAGTCCGTGGGTATCAGGGGCTCTTGTAATAAAAATGGACGTCAGTGAACTCGTCTGAAAGGCGAGCTGAAGAACTGGAATGTTAAACTACCCCCCCCCCCGCGGAAAAGGGTTGGTGCAGAGGGACAATGAAGTTATATGTTTGTGAACAGAGTAATACGTATCTGAGATGCATTTAGTTGAGACGCAGGCGTTATTTTGGCCAGGCCATGTCTTCTTGTGCTGCTGCTGCTGCTGCAGTGTATAAAAATAAACAAAAGAGCTCATTCAGAAAACTCATTTCCTTTAGTGCGGTCTCATAAGAGGAAAGGCAGACCGTACAGCAGCAGACGCGAGCTGCTCTGGAATGTCTGGGCGAGCGGGAGCACACTTCGATCAGAGTACGATGACTTCTTGTTGGCTCTTTCATTTCGCCTGGTCCAAGAATATAAGAGCTGTCGTAAACTTTTAATGCACTCTGTGGCTATTGCCAATTTTTGAGACACTTTGTTTTACGTTCGTCTTCTTCAAATGCAAAGAAGAGTTTTAACCTGTTCCTACTGTAGTAGCGACGGTTTATATTAAGCTTATAACCAATAATTCGCCCTGACCATATTGATCACCTAATATCATGATTCGGCCGGTCCCAGTGGTCGCGCGGTCTAAGGCGTAGGTCTGCGGCCGCCTACTGGCTGAGATTGTGGGTTCGAATCCCACCGGGGGCACGTCTATTGTGAGTGTTGTTGTCAGGTAGAGGTCTCTGTGACGAGCTGGCCACTTGTCCAGAGGAGTCCTACCGACTGGGGTGCGTCTTGTTTGTGATCTCGAAACCTAATGAATGAGGGATCACACCCAATCAATTGTGACTGAGCTTCAATAGGAGATGTGTCACGGGATGCATTTAGTACATGCCATTAATAGTGACCGTCAAACACGATTGCTGAATGTCCTCGGACAGATTGCAATGATACTGGGAGATAAAAAAAAATCCGACCGGGGGCATGGATCCTTGTGTTTTGTTTTGTCAGGTAGAGGTCTCTGGGACGAGCCGATAACTCATACAGGGGAGCCCTACCGCCTGTGGTGTGTCGTGTGTGATCTAAAAACCTCGAGAATGAGAAAGCCCTGGCCCGCGTTGGCTCGCAGCGCCATAGAAAAAAAAAAGATTCATTAGTTGGGCAGGATTATGAACATTTAATTAAGGGCGACACCTGCCCAAGTAATACACTGGATCAGTCTTTCGTTTCATGCAGCCGACTCTTACAGGCCAACTTAAAATGTCCACGTTTGTCATCTGCGATATCTCCTCTCAAATTCTACTTTGATTTCGTATATTATTTTATTTATCATCCCCACATAATACAAGGTTGCCACTGTGCATGGCTTGAAGGCGCAGGAGATACTGGAGGTGTAGATTCACATATTCTTAGTCCTTGAACTTGGAAACGTGAGCGGTCAGTTTCACGCTTCCGCCGTTATACTCCCGTCGTGAATCTGCCGGTACCCAGTGAGCAGGAGGATGTGTGGGTTTCGCAGCCGGTCTGGGAATCTCTGGCAGTATCAAGCCACCAGCCCGTGGCCCACACGAGTTGTGAGCACGGTACGGCTCAAGGGCTAACAGAAGGTGGACAGTGTCCTTAAAAATGAGGGACTATCGGCTTCTGAAGGACTCTGAACATCTGAGTGGGATCTGCTGCGGCTTTGGCCAGAGACAGAACCAGGTAAATGTCTCAAGGATTAGTTAGATGCCGCTTAGTGAGTGGGTAAAGTTAGAGCTAAAGGTTTCCTTGTACGTAACATGTCATTTAGAAACAGAGGTGGGAGGTGCAGTGTTACTCATTCTTAACGCTGGCGCTAGAGGGGGTATGTGGTCGGTGCCACGCCCCGGATGCTTTGCCCTCAAGAAAGAGACCCACTGTACAGGAGGCTGATTGGGCCGCAGGGTTGGCCTGGAAGGGCGTGGAGAAAAGACAGTTTCTTATCTCCCACCGTTGTTCGAACCCCGGTACCTCCAGCCCGTGACGAATCGCTGTACTGACTGCGTTAATCCGTCAGTCAATAGGTAAAGACACAACCAAACAAAGATGCTCGATCATTCAGGTCCGCACCGTACACACACGACCTACACAGCGACTCTCAAGACCACCACCCATCCAAAAACTCGGTGCAGAAAACCATATGCTGCAACTCAACATCTAATGCTCCTGATGATGGACGTATGCGCCCGAAACATGTAGAGCTGAGAATACATCAATAAAATTACCTAGTTGCATGAAGTTGGCATTTCACTTTATTTCATACATTATGTATCTTTGCTGTGACTGTGACAGTTGATTTAATATATAGCCTAACATCTAGGTATGTCTGTTACATACTTATTTACCGAATTGTACACACACATCTAGCATCAACGGTTCAGCAGTTATCTATATCCAACTGAAGGATATTGAATGTCTGCCAAATTACAGTCGGCCTCTCCAAAAAAATGTTTGGATAGCACATTTCAATAAGCCACTACCACCTCCTTACAGATTTTTAACTAATTACCGTTTATGATGGTCTTCGCCTGTCTTTCGACGCTATGCAACCTCTGCGGTTAAAAAAGCGCAGTTACATGACACTCACGCAATCACTTGGAGTGTAGGTTGTTGTTGTTGTTGCTGTTGTTGTTGTTGCTGTTGCTGCATGAGCCAGGGGATTTTACAGTCGCAGACTGCCGGGTTCTCGCAGGTATGGCATATTGTTCACGAATTTCTAAGAGAAAAAGACCCCCCCCCCCCTCCGAGTCTGTCTGTAGCCAAGCTGATCAAACAGTATATACACGGACGGAAATGCATAAAAATTTCCTCCTGCATCGTTACATATCATCATCGCACATGTTAATGCGGTAAGGTTTATTTGCTACATCATTATCAACTGCACTACTGAATGGATCGTTTCAAGACGGACATTTTTAGAAAGCTTATGATTCGGAATTGGCGGTTATCTCCCTCGCTTTTATCAATTAATTCTGAAAGACTGTTTTTAGCTAAAAAGGATAAGGCTGAAAATTGCCACTATAGCCTCAAACGGCGGCCATAGGAAGTTAACATACTGCATGTACTTCCCTTGGCCTCCGCCTGAAGCAGGACTGTCGATTTAAACGTTTTATTTCTTATATATGCGTGCTAGGAAGCTTTTGTTTGTTGCTCATTATCCTTTATCTTCGAAAGACAGTACCAAGCATCAAACATTAATAAGCACAATTTTTAATATCTATTAAGATCGTGTTACTTTTTGTTGATTAAGCGTTTTACTGTTTATACGTACGAATTATTCGCCCAGGCACGACCAGTATTGAAAAAAGTTGACGTCTTGTTCAGGGCCAACATCTTCAGGATGCATTTTATGTATTAGGCTCCTCTCTTTTACGAAGTAATTGACTGTCAGTTTGTTTGTTGTGTGAAACAAGGGTCTTGAAGCACAAATACCGCTGAAATGAAATGTAGACCTTGAAAGTCAAATCTAATCTAAATTTCTAAATTCTAAGGATACTGAACGCACGAGGACACCTTCAACTAATGTAGAGAATGCAATTGATGACTGGAATATAGAGAAGTATAATAATGTGAATTTGACGTTCATGTGACCGTGCATCGTGATAAATTCTTATAATAAAACCAACTAGATGCACTAATTTCTCAAATTTATTTTTGGAATTAAATTCTACATGTTTCGGACAGTTCCTCTGTCCATCATCAGGAGTTTTTCACTGTACACACAGCAATGGTATATGTCAGCAGGTTTGCTGACAGCTTGCGAGAAGGATCAGGACGTTCCGTCTTACAGGGCGAAGCGGTAAGCGGAAGACAATTATGTGTCTGTCATTCTGACAATAAGAAGTCACTTGTTTCTTGGATTCACACTATATCGGAAACGCTGTTAAAGAAGCTTCAATACCGAGCTTTTTATTTGCATTAAAAATTGCCATATCGGCCATTTTAACTCAGCATCGAGGTAGGTTTTTATTTAGGGGGTTACTTATCCTAATCTTTGCAGTGAACCAGCTATTTTCCCTGATGCCCGACTAGTATATGCACAGATTACAAGCGTCGGCAGGCTCTCACAATGGCGGTGTTAATAAATAGCCTCTCAATACATATGGCCGATCCCGGTGATCACGCCTTCTAAGGTGTGGGTCTACGGCAGCCGACTTGCTGCGATTGCGGATTCGAATCTCTCCGAGGACATGAATGTCTCTTTTGAGTGTTGCGTTTTTTCAGATAGGGGTCTCTGCGACGGGTTGATCACTCGTCCAGAAGAGTACTACCGAGTGTTAGCGAAGAAAGTCATATAGGAGGCCTAAATCTACTTGGGCTGCGGAGCCATTAAAACAATACGACTTTCCGTAACAAAATGTTGGTTAAGTTGCACACCATCGAACACTGATTTAGATATCGATTAAATATTTAGCACTGTGGACTAATACATCTGAAAAGCTGGAAAGGTGTTATACATTTGTGAAAAGCATACACATCGAGAGCGATACGCGGATGGAACTCATATTTGGTGTTCAGATATTCCGGGTAGCAAGATGTGTAATCTTTTATCACGTTTTAATAGGGTTCCTACTTCTAGAATGTCCGAAGGATACTGCTATAAATTTATTTTTGAGGGAGTGTTTCATATGCCGCTATAACTGCATGCATTAGGATCAAGTTTCTACCGAACTAACGCCTATTGTTATAACCCATTTAAAAACATCTGGTATTAACGGCACAGATCTTTCCATTCATCCGCAGTGAAGAACAGTACCGAGTAAAAAATATAATCTGACTCATTTGTTTGACAGTGATTCTGTTTTAATATGCACACAGCAACTTAATCATACAGACAATGCAAAAACAAGTTAATGAGATTCCACTCATGATGATGTTTTGTTTGTCTACCCTTCGTAATTGCTGCTTGAGGCTTTGAGCATGATGTTTGTAGGCTGAACAGTAAGGCAGTGATGTAGAAAATGACTTTATCTGTGGTGCTCATCAACACACTGTCTGGATAATGAACGGTTTGTTTTAAAATTTTCCCCTTTCCTTCGATCTACCTTTCCTTCTCTGTCTTTCTCTCTCCAGACTACTACTACTACTTCTTCTTCTCTCGTACTTCACCCGCCTCTGTAGTCGTCCTTTGGAAACCAAAATAATAATTAAAATGTCTCGAGATGGTTGCTATGCAACGAGCGTAGAAATCCCCCCATCTCCCACTTCCCCTCCTCTTCTGATTCATCTGCCTGTTGGTCCAGGGTCGGCTGTGTTTCGACAAACGAAGGCCTGTCTGTATTCTCGTGACGCAGCGTGTTTTGGCTGTAGGAATGTTGGTTGCTTGATCGTTGGGTTAGGGACTTAGCTAGTGAAGCAGTTGAGAAACTTTCTTTTATTTTTGTTGTTCCTCTCTGCTTTAATCATCTCCATGGAGGAGACGATGGAGTGTCAAAGCACACGTTTCTGTGTGGCAGTTGTTCTTTCAGCCTTCTGCATACTCGTTCAGGAGTGCATTTGATAGCAGAGGATGGAGTGATGCTAAACTGTCAAGTGAACAGAATAGTTCTCTTATTTTATTAAGCTACTACGAAGTGCGGGGGTTGGGGGACCGCGGTAGCACATTGGTTAAGGTGTTGTGCTACAAATCGGAAGGTCGCTGGTTCGATCCCAGCTGGTGTCATTGGAATTTTTCATTGACATAATCCCTCCGATCGCACTATGGCCCTGCGGTTGACTCAGCGTCCAACAGAAATGAGTACCAGGAGCATTTCCTGGAGGTAAAGGCGGCCGGTGCGTAAGGCTGACAACCTACCACCATCCTGTGCCGTTGTCATGAAATCTGGGAACCTTAACTTCTTGGAAACCTCTGGGCCACTCCAGGCCTGTAACAGGACTGATTTACCTTTACTACTAAGTGCATAGATCTATTAAAAAACGTTAGAGCATGTCGGCAGAGCGAAACGCTCGTGGGGTATTCCCATAACCCTAACAGGCGTATAAACACTGAAAATCTTGGTAACCAAAGTTACCATGATGACATAAACAATGATAACATTAGCAATCAAAGCAGTAATAAATGTATCTATGTCTTTACAGGTTTGCACAAACCTCAGACGCCAGTTCGCCCATACGACCTAATTTTGTACTGTATCGCCTAATGTTTGTGGGTCCTCAGTGTGGAATTTAATGTCGCTCTTTCTGGCGTCTAGAATTTTGAGGTGGCTGCTAGGCTTTTTGAAAATTTGTGCACCCCTGGACATTCCTGCAAGATGTCATTTTATTTTTGTCCATTTTTAATCCAAAGTAGAACGTGTCGAAAAATTTTAGTGGAAAGTTACCAATGTCAATTTCCACGAAAATTCGTTCCGTGGGATCCGAGTTCTTCCACTCGGACTTACGGACGGACATAAATGAAGCTAATAGCCACTGTGTGAAAAGCTGTTATGAAGATGTATTCGAAAGATAATACCAGACAATTTTATCGGAAAAATCCTGACGAACAGCAGTCCACCAGATTGGCGGGTGACATGTACTTGTGTACGGGCAAGACGCTTCTTCAGAATCCGCTGTTCTGTTCTGGTCACTTCCATCTAGAAATAATATTACACAGAAATGAATTACAGAAGCTTAGTTACTGCGCTCCGATTTCGTGGAAAATGCGGACACACAGTTTCTCACATTAAATAAAGTAGCCACAGACGCTGAGGCTAATGGATGTGACTGTTATTTCAACTGGTGACGAAGTGGCGCAGAATGCAAATGAATTCGCTGGAGTCTAGTCAGTATATCAGCGACTATAAAAGGAGCAGTGTCCTTTTCAGGCGCTCAGCTTCGTCATGTCTCTGTCCGTCTGTCTGCACAGAACAACTCGGCTCCCACTGGACGGATTTTCATGAAAATTGATATTGGAGTATTTTCGAATCCCTGTCGAGAAAATTCAAGTTTCATTAAAATCTGACAAGAATAACGGGTACTTTACTGCAGATCAATGTACATTTATGATTATATCTCGTTAAGTTCGTCTTAAAATGAGAAATGTTTTAGACAAGAGTTGTACAGAAAATCAAAACAAGCACGAATTTTATGTTCCATAACTCTTCTTCAAAAATCATGCCGTTCATGAGATAAAGTAGACAATTTTGTAAAGCCGGACTGGCCACAGAAGACAGTAGTTCGCGTGCGCATTATATGCCAGATACCTAAGGTACAAACATACGCCCAGAATATGTAGTAGTCATTGCTTTCCCACTGCAAGAAGGCTGCACAAATGCGCCTCGATATTTGCGTTATACGTACATTTCATGTCTTGTTGAGAAGCTAAATGTTCTTACCATTCAAGGAATTCCTTACATTTGTGGAACGCTACTGTTCCTAAGCGTCTTCACAACAGTTCGTCACTTGTCTTACAACAATACGCTTCCTTCCAGTCGCCAACCTCAGACTCTGTTTAAGATCTGTTAACATTCTTCCATCTGCATCCAGGTCTTCCGAGATGTAAATTCGTCTCGGGTTTCCTGACCAAAATTTTGTACGAATTTCCGATATTTTATATTTGGGCGAAACGTCACGCTCATTTCATCGTACTGTGATTTGATGGATGTCATAATACAGGTCAATATGAGTGATGTTTCGAGGTACTGAGGTTCGGATTTTCCGCTATGCGAACCCTTGACATCGGTTGTCACCCTTAAAACCCAGCTGTGTCGACGGTGAATTACCAGCCGCATCTGCTAGTTGGTCACTTGCAATAGGCCATGTCTCACATTACTGTCAGTACCTTCTTGGCACAAGACACCAACCTAGATGAATGTTCTTGAGATTCTGTGTTCTCTAGTATTGGTGTTCATGTACCCAATCAAATTAAACCAAACCACGCCTTAGGGAAGAAAATTATCGACTCGGGAAACGATCGAATGATCGCGTATAGCTGAAATGCCGTGACCTGGCAGACCCACAGAATGGCCTTCCTTTATATAGTAAGGGTACGTTGTAGCGGCCCGCAAATACCAGCATTTACTTATACAGTACAGCTATATTACCACAAAACACGATTTACAAAACTACACGAAAATCTGTAAATGTTAAAATATTCCACACCTTCTGTACTATATCGTATGATAGTATTGAAGCATTGGAAGCCATTAAATCGGTTTAATGGTAATTTTTCATCTTATAATTACATTTATTTTATGTTAAAATAATAAAACTGCTTATATTTAACCCTTTAAACGCCGAGTTGAATCCCATCTGCCATCTGCTGGCATTATCAGGAGCTCACCATATTCTCCACATTAGCAGGATAAGGGTTAATACATTATACGCTATATGTTGGCGATTATAGTAATATGGGTTGAACAGATAATAATTTTTTCTCCTTTTGGGTAGCTATATCCGCTATACTGTTAACTGTATGTAGATAAGATCATGTTATCATATAAATTTACTACGATCAGCAATTACAACTAGTATAGAATGGTGTATTTGAAATAGAGTCTCATTTATATAATCGTGCACACACGTATGACCTAACAAAACCCAATTTTACACCCAATTACATAAATAATTTACGGTTCTTACAGTAACGTAGTCCAACATACACATTTCTTTTCGTTACGAGCGTGAGGTACTTGGATCCAACAGCACTGTTACAGAATGACAGTAGAAATGTCCGCTTCACCTGTTTTTGGTTTCTCCTGCACACTGAACACGTCACCGTTGTCGGCCACATTCACCTTTGTCACCTTACCATTCCGACATCTTCAAACTGTATGCCAACAGGCAGTCTTCGTGCTCCTGTAACCCTACACCCATTGAAGACGCGCGACGGAGTGGATATTTGAAGTTCAACGCTTTCTTCACCTCTGTACTACATGTAGGTGATATGTCAGCTCCAAACCTATGTCGTTACACACCGATGAAAAGAGCTGTGCCACCCCCCCCCCCCTCCCCGTAATTGGTAGGAGGCTGGGGGGGCCTCGAATCCTGTCTGGACACGTGCTTCGAATCGAACTGTGTATACCCCGCCACTTTATAGACAGTACTAAGACACCATAAGCGATTTAACCCTTATCCTGCTAACGTGGAGAACTATGGTGAGCTCCTAATAATGCCAGCAAATGGCAGATGGGATTTAATTCGGAGTTCAAAGGGTTAATTACATGTCTCAGTTGTAGCTCAGTAAAGACCTGAAAGACCGACTTGAACAATTTCTGAAGATGAAATTAAATGTCCGTCCTGTATCATCCTCCATGAAGATGTTGCTTTATTCGCTGTTGTCGTTGTTTAGGGCTGTGGAGTGGGGAAGGGGAGGGGGCGTTCATGGAGCATGGGATTCTGGTTCTGCTAGATGAACGACAGTGAGCGGTGGATGCTGCAGTGTAATCAAAACTAATGACAGAGCTATCATCAGCGTCGATTAAACACAGATCACCGTTTCAAAGCAAATGACCAAGCGGTGGAGGTGAAGAAAAAGAGAAGCGAGAGAGAAGAAAATGTCATTGCTTAATTTTGTAATCATTGTACAATAAAATAGTATAATTCAAGCATAACAATAGAGATTGTGTTGTGTTCCCTGTAACCATCTACAATATAGGCGTATTTATAACTTACAAAACATGTCTGCCTGCACATAATACAGTCTTCATTATAGTTCAGATCATCGAAACCTTGTACATGAAGTTTATGCATGTACATAGTTTTGTTGCATGGCGTTTTACTGTGCTGTACCAACTGCTAGGACCATGCGACGTCGTTATCTGACGAGGACAAATACGGAAGAGGAGAAAATAAGACATCTGAATGCCATACAGATCTCGTGTGGAGAGACAGAGGGAGAGACAGAGAGAGAGAGAGAGCAGACATTGTGGTTTTGTAATTACAGCTAGAAATAACTTCATGGTGTAGAGACCTGAAGAAGTCCACAGTCACTCAGTAGGTACTTTAATCCTTCGTCTTTCATGGAACCCATACTCATAATAGCCTCTCACTGGACCACGTCTTGAGCCAGCTGAATTCAGTCCACACTACACACAGAGTTTCATTTAATATTATCCTCTTATGTCTGTCAGTTCACTGTTCCCTTCAGGCTGTTGATATACATCGTGACTTTACTTTCATTTCTGTAAACTATAGGAACATTAGGGGACCGCGGTAGTGCAGTGGTTAAGGCTCTGTGCTACAAATCGGAAGGTCGCTGGCTCGATCCCAGCTGGTGTCAGTGGATTTTTCAGCGACATAAAATCCTTCCGATCGCACTATGGCCCTGCGGTCGACTCAGCCTCTAACAGAAATGAGTACCAGGAGTATTTCCTGGGGGTAAAGGCGGCCGGTGCGTAAGGCTAACCACCACCATCCTGTGCCGTTGTCACGAAATCTGGGAACCTTAACTTCCTGGAACCCTCTGGGCCTGTAACGGGACTGTTTTACTTTTACCTTTTACAGGAACATTAACTGATAGCTTAATATTATAAAGAAAAACACAGACGCGTTATTAATTGCTAGTAGGGAGATTGGTCTAGAAATAAATTCTGAGAAAATTAAGCCACAGAATAAAGAGAGGCAATAAATCCCTTCGAAAGGGTGGAACAGTTCAGATATTAGGGGAACAACCCTAACAAATCAAAATTGCATTCATTAAGCAACTGAGAGCAGATTGAACTCAGGGAAAGCTTGCTATCATTCGGTTAAGAATATTTTATCTTCCAGTTTGCTGTCCTAAAATGTAAAGATTAAGGTATACAGAAATATGGTTTTGCCTGTTGTTTTGTATGGGTGTGAAACTTGTTCATTCGCTTTGCGACAGGAACGTAGGCTGAGGGTGTTTTGGAATAGGGTGCTGAGGAGGATATTTGGGCCTAAAAGAGACGAGGTAACACGGGAGCGGGGAAGACTGCATGACGGAGAGCTTAATGGTCTGTAGCCTTCACCAAATATTACTGTTCTGATCATATCAAGAATGAGATGAGTAGAGCATGTAGCGCGTGTGAGGAAGGAGAGAGGTGCGTACAAGATTTTGGTAGTGAAACCTGAGAGAAAGAGACCACTCGGAAAACCTAAGCGTAAACGGGAAAATAATATTAAAACGGATCTTCAAGACGTGGGGTGGGGCATGAACTGGATTGATAAGGCTCAGGATAGAGACACGTGGCCGGCTGTTGTAAATGGGGCAATGAACCTCCGCGTTCCATAGAGTGCGGGGAATTTTCTGGCTAGCTGAGGGCCTGTTAGCTTCACAAGAAGAATCCTGCTCCATAGAGTTAAAGGAACATTGTCATATTGTAGTAATAGCGCCACAGTCTGTATGTCTGGTAGCAGAATGTGGTGTTTGTACATTATTCAACTCTTATAAGCCCATAAATGTGAAAGTACCTCGTTATATCCACTGCTCGCCCATTTCCGAAATATCTTTGTTTTTGAAGGCTCTCAGGCTTGGCCGTTTGTTCTGGTAATAACAACATGTCGATGAAGATGAGTATGGAGCATTGGTGGAAGGATACTGACTGAGGAAAACCAAAGTACTCGGAGAAAAACCTGGCTCCATGTCACTTTTTCCACCAAACGTTTCACATGGACTGCAAGGCGAGAGGCCGGCATTTCAAGACAAAAACTTCTACTTATATTTGAAGATTTAATTCGTACCTCACAGAGAACAGTGGTGCTGTTATTAAAAGGACCAGTCGGTTAGGGCTATACAGGGAAGTAATCGCTGGGGAGTATCTTGTGTTCAACTCGCGGTACATGTATTAACCACTTAGCGATAAGGTAAATCAGTCCCATTACAGGCCGGAGGTGCCCGGAGGGTTCCAGGAAGTTAAGGTTCCCAGATTACGCGACAATGGCTCAGGATGGTGGTAAGGTTGTCAGCCTTACGCACCGGCCGTCTTTACACCCAGGAAATACTCCTGGTACTCATTTCTGTTATAGACTGAGTCGACCCAAGGGCCATAGTGCGATTGGAAGGATTATGCCAATGAAAAATTCCAAAGACACCACCTGGAATCGAACCAGCGACCTTCCGATTTGTAGCACAGCACCTTAACCACTGTGCTACTGTGGTACATGTATTAACCACTAGGCACTCAAGGATTAACTGAGCATCACACCGTAAGTGACGTATGGGGGAGCGGAGGTACAGTCCGGCAATCTGTTCGACCCCTCAGTGGATTGGAAGTACCTACTTATATTAGCTGCGTGCTCCGACCGCTTTGCCACAGGGGAAAGGGCCCAATGCCCATAATTACCAAGTTTCATTATGTACTTACACCCAGATTTGTATTACTGGTAACTCAATGTGTTGCAATTAAAAGGCTTGCACGATGCGTGCAGGAATATTCTACCGAAAACAGGACTGCAGTTGGTCATTAAAGGACTGTGTTGGCGCTGTTTGGTTTGTAGGCAAGCCTAGGTGATGTACAAGTTGAGAAAGATTAACATGTTAAAATTTAACACTTTGAATTTAAGGATAATGTAGTCAAGTTATACCCGTACTGAAGTAAATGTTAAAATCATGCTGGAGGTAGAATGTGAGGAAACAATAACGAACAGTTGTGTTACTGACTGAATGTGTTCATACGAAACACATCGCTCAACACACGTTAACATCGCATCGGAAAACTGTACAGCTGAAAACAAGATCAGCACATAAACAATAAACAA
>Ga0123352_10011293_pt1 | contig 14067 bp, 8 predicted proteins | sample TergutLab28metaG_FD_89700 | JGI IMG/M metagenome (GOLD analysis project Ga0123352, IMG submission 89700) | Labiotermes labralis P1 segment gut microbial communities from Petit-Saut dam, French Guiana - Lab288 P1 | ecosystem: Host-associated > Arthropoda: Insects > Digestive system > Gut ...
GGGGTGATTGGAATTTTTTTTTTAAATAATTTTTCCCGTCCTACTATGGCCCGGGGGTTGACTCAATCTCCAAAAAAAATGAGGACCAGGAATTTTTCCTGGGGGGGGGGGGGAGTAAAGCCGAAGGGCTGACAACCTTACCACCTTCATGTGCCGGTTTTCTTGAAATCTGGAAACCTCAACCTTCTGGTACCCTCAGAGTCTATCAAGGCCTGTAATGGGTTTGTTTTGCTTTACTCTGTTGCGAAATATAATTTTTTTGCTTAGTCCCATTGTTAGGTATACCCTAATATATTATATACACATAAAAAGCAACTGTTCGCTTTTCTGTTGCTGTTTCCTACCGCGGCCATAACAAAGAAGTTTCCTGCGTGCTGTTGTCGGTACTGTATGTGCGACAACCACGGTTGTTCCAGCAGTGTGTAAGTACTGCAGTGTTGCTATTCATCCGAACAACGACGTTTGTCAGTGTTGCTGGCGACTGCTTTACGTGACGGCATAAAATATTCTATTAACCTGTAACTTCATCTGAGTGCAGAACACGGACATACCAACATTCATAAGAACTACTGCAACGAACTCCAATAGGCTGATGGTGTTTTCATGTAATTACATTGGCCTATCAATTGAAGAGTCGTGTGCAGCGTCTAATCACATTTGTAACTTCCCATTGTGTATATTCGTACTTCAAGGAGCGTCGTCCCCGTTTTGTTTGTAAGAACCTAAGGCAATAATTCTATAAGGATATAGCAGTCACAACAGAAATATAATATCAAGTGTATATAACTTATCAACTACATGTTTCGGCCAGTGATTGATATGATATAATACCTACACTAATACTAATAATTGTTCTGTGTTATATCGTATCTATATAGCTTCTCTGATAAGTTGTATCCAACCTGATGATGGTTACAGCAACATTGGGCCGAAAAATGTAGTTGATAAGTTATATACACCTGATAATATAATTGTGTTATGACTGCTATATCCTTATAGAATTATTATCTTAGGTGTATATTCCTAGTCTACTGGAACAGTGTTGTAATCAGTTCACTCTACGTTACGTATTGATAGCGGAGGCTCTACTAGTGATGAAACTTTGAGGCTGAAAGAGTCAAAAGAGTTTAGTCAGGTTGATCACTACGTTGCAATTTGTATTTTGATATTCTCTGATGTTAATTGTGTGGTTTATTTCGGAGGAATTCTTAATGCGATTAGAGTCCACAGTCCCACTGTTTTCTGTTGTATCTTATCAGTGGACTTAGTATTTTAAGTTGAGTGTTTCTTTTCCTTACATTTTTGGCTACTATGCAAGGAAAACCACCACATCCGGAACAAAGCAGGCGTACTTCGGGGTCTTCATTTTTTCTCTGCTGTTGCCTACGCTTTTTTGGTAAGCTGAATTACCGACATGCTACATTTGTGCTCTGAACGTAGTTTTATTAACGCTATACGCAACAGGAACATTAACAGGACACTTTAACCTCTAACTGCAACACTACAGTCCGTATTCTGTAAGAAATTAACTCAACTGTAAATTGCTCTTCCGTAATTGCTTTCAGGGTTATTGCGGGTTGCCTGTCTTTTCTGCTTAATGATTTTTGCTCATTGTTGTTGCTGAATATTACCGTCTTCTGCTGTATGATAACCTGCTGACTGGTAAATAGTTATCGACGTTTCGGAAGGCCTTTCTGACTTCATATTCAAAGTACTGCACTGTTACTGACCTTGCCCTGAAGATAGGAGCCGAGTAAGAGCCTATGAAATCCATCCTGATCCTGCTCGCAAGCTGTCAGCAAACCTGTATGACATATACCATTGCTGTGTGTACAGTGAAAAACTCCCGATGATGGACAGATGAACTGTCCGAAACATGTAGAGTTTTATTCCAAAAATAAATTTGAGAAATTAGTGCATCTAGTTGGTTTTATTATAAGAATTTATCACGATGCACGGTCACCTGAACGTCATATTCTTTTGTCATTCGTCGCTATAGCGCCACATAGTGACGGGCGTAAATATAAATATCAGATAGCTTTTTGCATTGAAACTTGGTGCACGTAGTTGTGTGCCGTAAACTGTGCACGGCTTTCTAGCATCTGGCACACTGAGTGTACGGAGAGAAAGGGAGAGAAGTAGGAACTTGATAAAAATTATTATGAGGGAGAGGGAATAATCTACAATGGCGGACAAATGCTATAAATGTGATAGGGAATGTCATTATGAAGGCAGTTTAAAATTACCGAGCGGAAGAAAAGTCAAATATGTGAACATGGGTAGAAGACGGACTGGCCATAGGAAATTGCAACAGGCATGAGAAAGACCTTTAGAATAAATTGCTGACGTTTGTGGCGTTGGAATTCTGTGTGTGTGTTTGTATGTTTGTGTCAGGTGCTGATGAACGCAGATTGCTGCCCCGTGGTTGAGAATATAAATGCAGACGAACTCGGTTATAACGTGTTTTGTGTCGTTATAAATGAGTGTTTTTTCAGTAGTATAGTGTTATGGTTAACAGTGAGGAATTACTTGATACCACAGAATATCTAACGGAATAGGCGAGGTGTCGCATAAACCGATGACGTTATAACCGGTTTTGACACTATTACATATACAGTTAACGTGGTGTGAATTCGTTTAACGACGTTCCCATTAATTCGTACCAGCCTATAGTGCTTCGAAGAATATAATGATATCTGAATGAGTTTGAAGGAGGGAACTGGAATTGTTCGTGGTCGAATTTAAGAGGCAGGCTTACACCAATATGCGGAATTCAGTAAGATGATGTTACGAGTTTAAAAAAGTCCCCACAGCTATCCAGTCGCTCATTCGAAAGCTTTCGTAAGCATGATGTCGGGGAACGTCAACTTCATTGTTTCTACTTGCCGCGTTCTGTTGTCGCACAAATTTCAAATTTACCTCACACCTTACTTATCATACCTGAGAAAAAACTTTTATTGGTAACACCAAAGTAATAAGATGATCATTGTGTCCTGCAATATGACGCCATATAACCCATTATTATTATTATTATCATCATTACCATCACATTATATGTAGTAGTAGTAGTAGCAGCAGCAGTAATAGTAATAGTAGTAGTAACAGTAGCAGTAGTAGTAACAGTAGCAGTAGTAGTAGTAGTATTAGTAGAAGTAGAATGACTTTTCAGGTAGCCTATACTGATTTTGTGTTGTGAGATTTGAGATTCTCTTCCCGGACGTTACACCATGTCGACCACTAGATATTTACAGACGATTTGAAGGACCGTCTGTCCTTGATCGTTAGGGTCATGCAGTAGCCTTTAAGCTGAAACATCTGGAGACTTCAGAAATTCTTGCCATAAGTCTATGTTTAATTTTTATATTCTGGTGATTTTGTTCCAGTCATGAGGAGTGCAGTACAATGCGCCCTGGCTGACAAGATAACACGCGGGCGGATCCACGGCTCCTCCCATCCTAATGGATGTTTATACACCAGCGAGAGGAAAGAGAGAGCGGGCTAGCTCTGCACGGCAAGAGTGGCACAAGGCACATCTGACTTCCTCCACTGAGCAGAGCCACCTTCGAGAAGCGCGTGGCTGTTGAACTGCGTAAAAGATGGTCAGCACACTATGAAAGCGAATATTCGTTACTGTGCTCACAGGAACCCGTCACTAATCATATTCTGAATCTATTTTTATATTATTCTTCCAAGTGCCTCCAGAAATTCCATTGTGCTGTTAATTTATTTCGCGTTTGTCTTTGTTTACTCAGCCTCTCTCTGTCACTTCATCCTCGTACTTACTTATTTACTTACTTACTTGCTTACTTAAAGGAGCAGAGTCCTTCTTGAGAAGCTAACTGGTTTTCAGCTAGCCAAGAAATTCCCCGCATATTAAGGAACCAGAAGGTTCATTACAGCATTCACGAGTGACCGCCACCTGTCTCTATCCTGAGCCAGCTCGATCCAGTCCATGTCCCCACATCCCACGTCCTGAAGATCCATCTTAATATTATCCTTCCATCTACGTCTGGGTCTTTCCCTCAGGATACCCAACCAAAACCCTTTATACGCCTCTCCTCTCCCCATACGTGCTAAATGTCCCACCCATCTCTTTCTTCTCCATTTGATCACCCAAATAATATTCTGTGAGCAGTACATATCTCAAGCTCAATAATATGTAGTTGTTTCCATTGCCCTGTTACCTCGTCCCATCTTATGCCCAAATATTCTCCTCAGCACCCTATTCTCAAACAACCTCAGACTACATTCCTCACTCAATGTGAGCGACAAAGTTTCACACCCATACACAACAGACGAAATTATATTTCTGTTTACCTTAATCTCCTTATCCTCTTTCTTCACTCATTTCTTTATTCGGTCATGTCGCAGTATTTGTCCGAATTTGCGTTATTGTTAATAAGTTTTAAAGAAACCGGTTATCAAAGTCGGAACTGTATTTATCCTGCTAAGGATAATGTCCAGCAGTCTGCTGTTATCAGCACAGAAATTACACCTGGACTTCCTTAAAAAGGTCGTCAATTTCTTGAGCAGCTGAACAGCTGTTATCCTCTCAGGAAAGACTCCATTGCGTGGAGTTTTTTGGATTCTTAAGCTACGTTTTAAATATCTGCGTATTGTTATGTTCTTTATTTTTCCAATATTTACCTTCTGCATTTTCCGTGTGTCTCCCCACTATTTTGATTTTATCTCACTTGTAGCTCGTTTTTCCTCCGTTTTATTTTACCACCTCTGTTACCTAATTAACAAACTCTGCCTTCATTTTTGGACTTATATTCGTAAGCGACATGAACAGACTACAAAGCAACTAACACACCAGTATTAGGCCTAATCTCTTCTGGGTTGTAGCAAAGGTTATTTTGGCAGAAATGTACCAACGTTGTGAAGGAACCTGAACAGTATATCTGTGCCTTTAACCTGAAAAGTTAGGTAATGATTACTGTATATCATTGGTTCTTATGCAACAAACTTCACGGCATCATCTTCCAGAGCATCATGATCGTCACAAATTGATGATGATTTATTTGAATGTTGCTGCATTGATCCAAGGACACCTGTACTGCAGCCAATTCATGAATCAGGAAAGAAAACGTGTCTTAGAAAAACATTTGAAACTAAAAAGAAGAAAATGTCAGTAGGATGGCGAAAATTGTGTGATGCCGAGCTCCATGAATTTGTAATATAAAAAAGTAGTTCTAGAATAATATTAAAATTAATAATAAAGAGAGAGTAGATTATAAGAGCGTAGACTGGATTTATTTGGCTTAGAATCGTGTCCTGTGGTGGGCTGATGTGAAAAATGTAATGAACTTCCCTGTTTCATAGAATGGGGGAAATTTCTATGCCACCTGAGCGACCATCAACTTGTCAATTTTGGTTCTGAACTCTGACGTCTGTTCTTTAATTACTGTAAGCATCACTGCAATATGTGCCTTTCATGCTCTCAGTGACTTGAGTGACCACCGCTAGGTGAGATGATGTCTACAGACAAACACACGAGGTCTGGGATCAGAGATAATCGGACTTGCAAATGTTGTGGTCGCAAACCCGGCGGCGACATCTTAGCCCTTTCGGAACAAATCGGCTCAGACCGTGCACATATAAGTTTGTGATCTTCTGAACTGTGACGAGATGTAGCCTGGTAGGTGACTGCCGACATGTCGGAGGAACATATTGCTTCCATCTGCAGGTTATAATTCTTCTACCTCCAACAAACACGATGTCGTAACCCTGAAGACCGCCGTCCGAATTACTTAAACCTCAGTTTTATATAACGCAGAATGATTTCCGCAAATGACAGTTTTCTGAAACCTTCCTAATTAATGCCGGAATAATACCCTTTAGTGGGCCAAGACCGATTCCTTCCACATACTTTCCATTTCTTCGAAGCATTCCACGCTTTCGGTCTAGCGTCATTTGTTGAAGTCCCCATTAAATGCTGTAATTTGATAAGGTGTGTTCTGAGGTGACATTTATTAGACTTTCCACTGCTTCATTTCTATTAACAATACAAGCGTTTCGGAAGCAATTGCTGCATCCTTCTTCAGGAAAATAAAATTTAAGAAAACGACTATCCTGGCTCTATGCATAGCGCTATCAGTTGATACAGACTGGCTCCACCCAATGAGCACATCAGTCTAGTTTTTAAAATTTTTGTGTTTTGTGTGACAGAAGGAGCAGAAAGTGTTTTGGGGATGTTTTGTTCTTGTAATAAAGCGGGCTGTCGAAGAAGTCAAACGCCACGCCTTTATTTCGCCTGAATACAGTTCATTTAATACGTGCAAATGTTCACTGCTGAGTAGACGAACTGATGTGCGGTGCTGAACCAGTAATGTCGGTGCAGACAGCTGATATTCAGGCCGATACGAACACCAGGTACTTCTCGAATATATAACTTAGGCCAAGTTTTAGGGACTGCCGCTGCACCAACCTGCTCAAATTGACGCCAGCTGTGAACATTGTGAAGGCATCTTACTTAGACGAACAAAAGGCCTGACCTAGGAGCAAGCGTCATCCGAACACTACAGTATACCTGCTGTAAATGCAACCAGCCGTGCGTTAATTACGAGTTTTCTGTCAAGGTACCGACTCCTTCCATACAAACAGAACCGCCCTTTCATTCACTCTGCTTCTATTATTGGTTCTTTTTAGTTCCATCCAGAAACGATTGTTCATATTATCCCGCCTCTATTCTTTTCTTCGTGTTTTGGCGTCTTTTTCTTTTTTGCGGTTCTTCGCTCTATTCTTGAGCGCCATCAGAGCCGTTGTTAAAGCGCTGGGAGGGCACACGTTTGACCTACCACAATGCGGTCATAAAGCTTATGCACATAAAGGATGTAATTTTTCTTTGGTTGCCATAGTGATTCACTTTGCCGAAAAGTTTCACAATCAAATTGTGATGCAATGTGAAGATTCCTAGATGGCCCCATTGTAGTTATTGTGATATACCGGGTAGGTACGATTTACGGTACACTCCCCGACATTATAATTTCGGCAGTATCTTATTCAGGGGTGACAATTTTGTTTTCAGTTGAAGGCCTCATATGTTTGTGTGAGTCACCGCGCACTGGAGAGCCATGACAGAAAATTCCTGCAATACAGAAATTGCTATGACGTTATTAATTACTGGTTGCTGCGGTACCATACAGGCCTCTAATGTCTTGTGTAGAGTATTCTTGGATGGGACATCACAGTTGGATAGGAGATGAGCGCTGTCACATCTATTCGTTTTCAGAACCACATATTTTCGCTTAGAATGAGGAAACATTAATAACTGTATCTCCAAAGGCTGTTATTTGAGATTTATATAAGAACTCCGGTCCGCTAAGGCCTCTCATCATTAGAAATTCCAAACTCGTAAGGAAAATGAAAGGTTTCTGGAGTTTAGTTAAGTTCCATGTCGTAAAGTCGTGTGGTGGAATGTAGGTATAGTTCCACGAATTCTTGATCTTGGCACTAGGTATGTATGTATGTATGTATGTATGTATGTATGTATGTATGTATGTATGTATGCGTGGTATGTCTGGCCCGGAGGTCTATTACGTGTTGCATTGTGGGCTACAACGTAAATTTGGACAATGTACAGAAGATAAAACTTCTCATCTGCTGAAGTCGAATTACCGTATTTCGATTATCCGGACCGTAGCCTAGTGTCAGTACTGACTGAGCTACCCCGGCTCCAGACACCCTGTACCTAAGCATAGCATAGCGTCGAGAAGGTCGGAACGTTTTTACTGTGTTCCAATAGGCTATTGTACTTTCGGCGTATCACTATATGGTGTTCCGTAAGGTTAAGCTTCACTAAGAACCAGTACAAAGGCTTTACATTCTTGTCGTTGCTATGCTGATAGGCCGCCAGTAGAGGTAATCCCCTTCTCTGAGCTGCCGAACGATTCAACTCTTCGGCATTGCTTTATGTAATACTGTTGAATCATGAACGCCTCACTAAAAGCGACGTTTTGTGTGAAGATAATCACCATGGTACCCACTTCATGTTTGCTTCGAGTTTCAAAATGACCTCTGGAATGCACACCGCGGCATCTTCTTTGTAAAATGTAGAAATTTTTAAGGCTTTTTTTCCTGTCTGTGACCAAATACCAGTTTAGTTTGATAGCAATGATTGAAACTTAAAAGGACTATCATTATACAGTGTCTATGTCCCGGCTGGGGCCTACCGAACTCCAATGCCATGCATAATTCGGCCAGAACGTAAACATGCGCAGAAGCGGAGTATGAGTGGAGTTACGCCTGCAGTCCCCTCAATACGTCTTCATTACACGGTCTCTAATATAACGTCTTCAAGCCGTCGAAGCTTATTGTTAAATATGTGCCCTGCTTTAACATTAAAAGACTTGTCATTTTGCCAACACTTTGTGCTGTATATTTTTATGTAGGCTAATTTCTTAACGGTTGGTCTTTGTAATGCAAGTACACCGCTTTCCCTGTGATATACAAATTGAATTTTAATATACACCATAATTTATAATAACTTCAGAAAGAGAAGCGTTAATATATTCTGCAGTAAGTCTCTGTGAGGAAATAGAAACCTGGTGTACGTCTACACTGCAGTATGAGATAAACCTGGTATGCGCTGCCTCAGTTATGATAGTTTTCAGTTTATTCTTTATTCCTTCTATCTTATTTCTTCACGTGTCTTCCAGTGTGATTTGTAATCGCTACGTTGTGAACCCTTTTTGATTTTAATGCAGTTTTAAAACCATTTGCTTCCATTTCCGACCAAACCTTGCACCGACACGCCGCTGGGATGTTCAGGAGGCCGTGGAGCGGTGTCTTGTGACGTCTTGTGTCAGGCAATAATTGTGTTCGTCGATGGCTGAACGTGAAGGTGGGAATTCGTGGAGAGTCCCTTGCTTCTGTGAAAAGAAAATAATTTCTACTGCATTTTTCTGGATAAAATCTGTAACTGTATTTGACATTCAAGATTTTGACACGCGCTGGGGGCGCTGCTGAAGATTCAAGTTCTCTCTGTAGATCTAGAAAATGGAGGCAACAAACACATCCAAAATGTCGAAGAGTGCTAACAGACATGGCGCTCTGTTGAAGTATACATAAGGAATCTCGTACTTGACAATCTTTCGCTGCTACAATGTATTGTTATGGTTCTTCGGGTGTCCAATTTGTTATTTTCAGGTAAATACAGAGAGGCAGACACTTGAAAACAGAAAAATAGTTAGATGGAAGGGTGGATAAGTCTGAATTCGATTAGATAGGTGTGTGCGTGTATACACATACATATATACATATAAATATACATACATACATACAAAATTTAGTAACAACTTGTTGCATTTTTTATAATTAATGCTCCGACATGTTTCGACTTTAACTGTTAGTCTTCTTCGGTGATCTCGTAGGTTTTTTTAACATGTACAGCTTCTGCTTCTACTAATATGATAGGAAATCTATAATGATTAAAGTTATTAATATGAAAATTAAATATCACAATCTTAAAAATAGCCGGTGGTTAAAATTCAGTTAAAATACAATTAAAATAAAGTATAAAATTATGCTAATTAGCTGTTGATGTAATTGTTGTGTTCAAGCTTTCTTCAAATGCATTAAGTCTTGGAATAAAATTTCCGGTATATTGTGTTCACGTTATATGTCCATCTATCAATATGATATGTTAAATATATTTTGAGAATTGTGATATTTAATCTTCAAATTACAACGTTAATTATTTTAGAATTCCTATCGTTTAAGTTGAAGCATAAACTGCACATGTTATAAACGTTACGAGCTCCCTGAAGATGGCCAGCACCTAAAGCCGAAACAAGTCGGAGTGTTAATTAACAAACAAATAACTGTGTGAAACAAGTTGGTGTTAAATTTTGTATTTGTAATATAGTTTACGGACAATGCACGCGATTATATATATATATACACACACACACACACACACACACACATGTATATCTCTGTGTGTGTGTGTGTGTTTCGCCTGTAATATGTATAGTACTGTCGTCAGTAACAATTTTAACTTTATTATTCATAACATACCTATCCATTTAGTTTATGGAAAGTGTTATTTTATGGTTAAGATCTGTGGTTCTTACGGCTGTTAAGATTCACATACTGAATTGTCTTCTATTGTATGACATCGTGTAGTCTGGTAGGTTGGCACTAACGTTTCGAAAGAATGTACTGCCTGCATAGTCCATAGGACATACCCAGTAGTCCATGCATTTGGGAAAAAGTGTTGCAGTAAGTAAAAGGCTTTTCTGTTGGTAGTGCTTATTGCATACCGCATAGGCGGTTACTGCTTTGTCTTGTTTTCTTCTGGCAGAGGACATAAGAGTTGTGCCTTTTGCATTATACAAGAACAGACTAGACCCAGTTCTCGTGTGCAAAGTCAAAACAAAATATCTAAGAAGATGGAAGCAGCATTTTCCATTTCTAACAACACACAAACATGAACACACTTTGCCTCGCCTCCCCTTCGCCCGTCCCTTAACACCCACACCAAGAATAGGAGGTTTAGCGTTAAAGGAAGTGGTAGGTCTTTTATGTAATAAAACACAAAAAAGGAAAATATATAAGGATAGAAAGGAAGACATAGAGAATAAATATAAAGAAAGAAAAAAAAAGAGCTAAATTTTTTCCAGATGAGAAATTCCCGTGATGGCGGTCGTTCGAAGTAAGGAAGTGTACTTTCTTTATTTTTCTTTCTTACTCTGTCTTCTCTACAAGGAGCAGGAGCTGGCAACAAGGATGAATTCCTTCATCTTGGTGCAGTATTCCAACGAGTTCGCTCGATTTACATGTCTTTGCTACGCGTCGTGACGCTTGCGTCGTTTTATTCCTCGTTTGTTCCTCCTCTCCTCACCTCCTGTGGCGGCTGTGGCCTCCCACGTGATATTACGATAATCATACATACATATATACATATACATGCATTTAGAAGTCCATGCTACCATCCGATTTTTTTTAAAGTCAGACGAATATTTTTGTAAACAGACAGGGGTGTCCTTTTTGTTATCAAGTGTTTTGTAAAAGCTTTGAAATTTAAGAGTTTTGCCACACCGAATGTTGTATGAGCTTACATGGTGTTAGTAGTCTTATTTTATCTCCATCATCATCATATCATCAAACACTTCTATGTAAATATAACTCTCGAGTTTTTACGGCGTACCTGACACAGAACAGCCAAACATGTTTTAAAATTTACTTTGTACTCTTCTCAATGTGTACGGTAAACACGGCTGTTGAAATATTTGTAAAAAAAAAAAACTGCAGTGTCGTTTCTGCATGCATTCCAATCATTTTCACTTTTCTGTTCCAGCTACGCGAGTAGTTTTTAATTTCTTCACTTTTACACCTTCAGTTAACAGTACATTGTGCTACTGACAAGGAAAGCAACCAACCGTGTCTCTACTAAGAACGAGTAGGTCGGTCCATTTCTGACGCACATAACATATTTCAGCTTCAAGAATTCGAGCGTATTTTTGTTAGTCGCTCTTTGAACTTACGATGCAGTCACAGACGGATGTAGAGAATCACATATAGAGGATTCATGTTTGCATTCTGGGTCTTGAAAATGTATAGTGGGTGCTGAGTATGTGACAGCCACGCTGCCTCCATTTCGTGGGTTATGACCTCGTCTAATCTGGTCGGATTTTGTCAGCCGAGGACCATACTGTCTCCATCCTCTGGGTTGCCACATCCTCTAGTGTGGTAGGTGGATGCTAGTTCACGTAAAGAAACATCAATTCTCCACCTCAATAATTATTGGGTCTTGTCTTGAGGAGAAACAGGAAGCAGTGATGTTTGTAACACGGACTGTACACGATGCACCTCTTGCGTTGAAATTGTTGACAGACATTGCAGGCTTAGAAGAGAAACAAGAAAAGAACTATGAGAATATTTTAACTCTGCAGTATGAGACAGAATGTTTTTCGAAATCAGTTGCAGCCGTCTGGCGACTGCAGGATATCTCAACTCATAAGACCACCATGTGCATCTACTGCACCATGACTATCTCGCTTAAAATGAAAGTAAAGCAAATTGTCCCTGTGCGCTCGATGAAGGCACATATGAGGGTAGAGGTACGGCTCCACTCAGTCTTAACCTAGACGCTAGAAGGCGGTGATCTGTCGATTTTATGCCTGAAGAAAGATTTCCCTTACTCACTCAGTAGAGGGCTGGGTGGGCCACAGATTCGGTCCTGATGCTTTGGAGCGGCGATGTGATCTTTATCGTGCTAGGAATCGAAACAAAATTCCTCGGCCTTCCAACCCTTGTCTTAGTCACTGTACTGACTTCGACATCAGAGCTTCATAATTTGCAACCTTCACCACATATTGCTGAGGTGATTAATCACCGATTAAGAGATGGGTGTAGCACGCATTGCGCATAGTCGGTTGCGAACTTCTGTTGAACTCTTAACATGACCTACAGATTTATTGGAGATTCTTCCTCCAGCCTGCCGTCGACATGTTTGATCACAGCACATGCACGCTATACATCTAATTACACACGCGTGAACTGTTATTGTGACACGGAACTATGGCATCGAGGCGGTACCAAATCTGTTTCGAAACCTGGAGGCCCCGGTTTCAAACTTGCGCCCATAGACAGGATAGCCGGCTGAAGAATTTTTAGTTTCCATTCGTCCCTTGAAGGTGCTCCAGTGGTAATACTTGAAATTAGGCCACTGTGGCTTTCTTCCTTCCACCACCACCACTACCACCACCACCACCACCACCACCACCAACACCACCACCATCATCAGCCACGGGGCACAAACCATGTAAACGTTCTCACTCTTCCATATGTGTTGGTTCATCCATCTTGTCCTTGGTCGTCCTACCTCTCTTGTGCTAGTTGGAATGTATTCTTTCATTAGCTTGAGAATGCGTGTTTTGTTCATTATTAATAAATGTTGTGTCTAATTACGTTTAAAATCCCTCAAGTTGTATACGCTTAGTACATTTCTAATTTCTTCATTTGTTTTATAGCCGTACAAAGAATATTCCGCAACTGATCTAAAAAATTTAAGCTCTGCCGTCTGTGTTTTTCCCCGCGCTTCGTTGGCACAGTGCAGTTCTCACAGCTTCTGCCATTATTTGATGTGATATCAACACTGATTCCTTATTCTTTGTTTCACATTCTTACGAATTCTTCTGCTTCAGTTCTCAAATTTTATGACATTGTATAATGTCAACTGGCCGTCCCCGGTCGCCGCGCGGTCTAAGGCATAGGTCTGCGGCTGCTGGCTTGCTGGGATTGCGGGTTCGAACCCCGCGGTTTCCATGGATGTTTGTCTCTTGAGAGCGTTGTGTGTTGTCAGGTAGAGGTCTCTGCGACTAACTGATCACTCGTCCAGAGGAATCCTACCGACTGTGGTGGGTCGTTGAGTGTGGTGCAGAAACCTCAAGAATGAGGAGGCCATGGTCCGCGTTGGGCCGCAGCGCCACAGGGAAAAAAATAATAATGTGAACTGTTAACAACACCGTTAAATGCACTAGCAATACGTATAAAACTTACTGTGCTTAGTAATGACTGACTTTGGACCGCCTGAGTACGCATGAAATTGCTGCGGAAGACTTTCTTGGTGTCCCCTTTCTTCATTTCTCCTCCTCGTCTATAAAATTCTCCAGAGAAGAAATATGGGCAAGCGTTTTGTCATATTCCGCTGCTCGTTACAGTCTATAACTGTCTCATATCGCTCCCGCTGCTACTTGCGATGCGGGCGGCCTATATTGCACTGAGGCTGGCCATGCAGAGCGGCCTAAGAGCCACCATTCGTACAATTGTTGATTATTCATCTTTAACAAAGCTGCCAGGAACTAGGAATACATCGTTTCTAACGGTAGAGTAATTGATGAGTGACAAAATAACAAGGAAGTAGAAAGCAGCGGTCGTGGTCTATGGATGACTGACGAAAACCACCCAAATCCTCTGTCAGTATAGTCGGTCGCTCGGCCGATACTCGAAAAAATCACGTGTCGACTTTAAGCCGGAAGCGTAAAGCTTGAGTCAATTGGCACCTTTCAGTGCACTTTACACATTACACAATAAAATAATTGTTATTTAATCCTTTAATGA
>Ga0123352_10011295_pt1 | contig 14065 bp, 9 predicted proteins | sample TergutLab28metaG_FD_89700 | JGI IMG/M metagenome (GOLD analysis project Ga0123352, IMG submission 89700) | Labiotermes labralis P1 segment gut microbial communities from Petit-Saut dam, French Guiana - Lab288 P1 | ecosystem: Host-associated > Arthropoda: Insects > Digestive system > Gut ...
CGAAGAAGGAAGAGGTAACAGCTGAGTGAAGAAGATATTTGGGCCGAAGAAGGAAGAGGTAACAGCTGAGTGAAGAAGATATTTGGGCCGAAGAAGGAAGAGGTAACAGCTGAGTGAAGAAGACTCCATAATGAGGAGCTTAATGGTCCGTACACCTCACCAAATATTATTCGGGTAATTAAATTAAGAAGAATAAGATGGGCGGAGCACTAGCATGAATGGGGGAGATTAGAGGTGCTTCCAGGGTTCTGGTGGGAAAACCTGACGGAAATAGATCACTTGGAAGACCCAGGCATAAATGAGAGTATATTAAAATATATCTTCAAGAAGTGGAATGGGGTCATGGACTAGACTGATCTGCCTCAGAATATGGACAGGTAGCGGGCTCTCATGAATGCGGTGATGAAACTTCGAGTTCCATAAAACGCGGAAAATTTCTTGAGAAACTGCCATCTTCTCAAGAATGACTCTGCTCCATGGAGTTAGTTTGTTGGTTAGTTCGTTAGTTGGTTGGTTGGTAAGTTGCTTAGTTCTTTATTTCGATAGTTAGTTCGATAGTTGGTTAGTTGGTTGGTTTGTTTGTTTGTTGGTTGGTTGGCTAATTAGTTGGTTGTTTAGTTGGTTAGTTAGTTAGTTCGGTAGTTAGTTAGTTAGTTAGTTAGGGCGTAGCATAAAAGCTCTTTATAAAACTTCGCCCGCTCTGAATGAAAAAGAAAGTTGAAAATGTCCACAATTGGTATGATATTAAATCATAGTGAACTAAAATACACAAATGTTCTAGTCCCTGAAATATAAAATTCTTTTGATTAATTATTGTCCCCTCGTGTACTGTGCCGTTTAAATATTCAGTATTATGCAGGATATATGAAGTTATGAATAATATACCAAGATGGTAGCGGGGAAGACTCAGAGTGCGATTTCTCATACCATTACAGAGAATCTGCAGAGGAGTACATTCGGGTGGAATAATTGTACGGTACGTACCGTCCAGCTACTGTTTAATTATTCTTCATTTGGGGAAAGCTGCAGGCTCTCATCACCAACTGGACCGCCACTTCAAGACCCTCCTCCTTGCATAACATTAAACTTTAAACAATCAAAGAAATGACAAAATATAAATGCATGAATAAAAGGAGACACGCTATATTAGACTGAATAATCCAAACCACCCTTTCCTCTGCTCTTTTCATCCCCTTCCCCCCCCCTCCCTAACCATCCTTCCATCCATGTACGTACATACTCTTTTTGCTTCTCTCCTTTGGCCAGAACTTCAGCAATACGTCCCGTTACCACTTTTCCCTAATACATCCAGTACGAATGCACGTACGTTATTACGCATGTGGTCGTACTTATGTTACAGCTTCTACCCACACACCGTATGAAAGCTAAACCTTCACTAGGTTATATTTCGGTATTCTTTTTTTTTTTTAAGAAGTTACATCTTAGGCACAAATTACTTGTCAACTGTAAAGAAGATTATGGCTAATGAATTGTGATTAATTTGGAAGGACAAGGTGTCGGAATGAAACAAACCAAGAAATTACTGAAGATAACCAACATCTAAGGAACTTTAAGGAGTGTCATCCCCGTTGTGTTAGTTAAAACACGCATAATTTTTCCTTATGAACCAACCTCTAGATCAAGAATCCAGCACGGAATTTCCAGAATGCAGATAAATATTTCAAATTACTCAACTCGAGAACGGGGTGTTCAGGAATACATTTGGGCCTACGCATGGATAGGTAAAATGATAATGTTGAAAACTACATAACCAAAAGCTTGACGACTCGTTCTTCTGAGCAACTGCTAATCGATTATTATTATTATATTATAATTTTATATATTATTACTTATATTAAAGTTATATTATTATTATTATTATTATTATTCGGGTGGTCAAATCGAGGAGGATGAGAAATCAGGGCCTGTGGCCGCTGTGGGGAAGAAGCAAAATACAAACAGAATTTAGGTGGGGAAACATGAAGGAAAGAGAGCACTTGGAAGACGCCGGCGTAGATTGGAGTGGAATGCTAAAATAGATCTTACAGAAATAAGATGGGAATGCATGAAGTTAAGTTATCTGGCTCAGGATAAGGACGAGTGGCACACTCTTGTACACGCAATAACAAAACGTGGCTTCCACAGAATGCTTGGTACATGTCGCCCAACTGAGGAACTCTTAGCTTGCCAAGAACCACCCTGCTCCAGTCAGTGAGTGAGCGAGTGAGCCACTCATCTGCAACGTTCAATACGTACGCATGTACGACTAAATTTTATATACGGAAACATGAAACATCAGTCAATAAAATACAACATAAACTACAAATTTTGTACACATCAACTCTATACTTAAAAGTTGTTACATTCAGAACCGGGTCCAGAAGAGTTCCCCGGCCAAACCAACCAATTTATTGCAGATGCAAAGCGGCCCGATCCTAAAGCTATTACTTCACGTAATGTTTATATACCCACTACCTTCCAATTATTTTAAAGAATTAACAATAGAAGCAGGAGTATATTCTGTGTGTGCACAGGCGCGCGCAATTGCAACTCATACTAAGCGTAAGGTATAAGTCTCCAGAATCTGATGTATATTTAACGCATGTGATGTTTCCGGCGATTGTCGTCAAAGCGGTGAGGTTACCAAAGGTAATGAAGACCAGAGAACAGCTAACGTCCGAAGCTGGATGTATGTTCATGTTAGCTGACTTCAGAAATATCATATAGACCTAGGTTAAATTATAAAAGTTATGTCGAAACCGGTAGTAGAGTCGTGGTCTTAGAACACCGTGAATTAAAAATATTCCTCACATGACGGACAATGTCCCATGAATAACGAGTAAACACTTGTGGGGCTTTTGGGAATAAAAATTTCCACTGTATTCAAATTCACAATTCCCAAGTCAAAGATCTAATGAGATCAATGACGAGGTAAATCTCAAGGGTTAATTTCCTATAAGCTGAACACAAAGCAGACACTCCTTTTCAATACTCGATAATTACTCAGCTGGTCAAAGAATTCTAAACATTTATGTAAATCGAAGGTTTATTAAAGTGTTAACAAAAACCCGTCACTGGATTCAACTTTGGGTTAGATGAACAAGGTAAATTATATTTATAAAAGATCCACAGGAATATCCTTCGGCTACATATGATTACGTTCCTAATGTTTATTCTTTTCTCTTTTTAACCAAGATTAGATGCATTACACATCCCGCCCCACCAACCCTCGACTTTCCCATTCTAACAATATCCTATTAACAATTTACACTACAACGCCCCAAGTTTCTATGTCCTGAAAACATGGCTTCCCAAATTAATTATTTCATTTGTCCTTTGTTTTAAAGGTCAAATTATTTTTAACCCAACGTGAGTGATGACGCAAATAGGAGCCTTGAAATAAAAAACGTTCCCAAAAATTGCAGCAACGAAGCATATAATCTCAGAGAGGCGGTTAGGACAAGGAAACATAAGGTTAAAAAGGCCTACAAACCTGAAAGGCAGAATAACACGGTACGGGAGGGGTGAACAACTTACTTACTTACTTCCTCCACGGCCTTCGTGAGAAGCTAACCGGTTCTCAGCTAGTCAAGAAATCCCCGTATTTTATGGAAACCGAAGGTTCATAACCACGTTTAAATACGCCCGCCACCTGCCTCTAACCTGAGCCAGATCAATCCAGTCCATTTCCCCCATCCAACTTCCTGAAGATTAATCTTAATATTTTCTTCCCATCTACTCCTGGGTCTTCCAAGTGGTTTCTTTCCCTCAGGTTTCCCCACCGAAACGCTGTGTACATCTTTCATCTCCCACATACGTGCTACATGCCCCGCTCACCTCATTGTTCTCGATTTTATCACCCGAATAATATTTGGTGTGGGGTAAAAACCATAAAGCTCCTCATTATGTAGTGTTCACCACTACCCTGTTACCTTGTCCCTGCAAAGCCTAAATATCCTCCTCAGCACCCTCTTCTCAAACACCCTTAACCTACGTTCCTCTCTCAGTGTGAATGACCATGTTTCACACCTATGCAAAACAACAGGCAAAATTTGGGTTCTGTATATCCGAATCTTTATATTTTTGGATAGCAAACTGGAAGACATAAGATTCTGCACCCAATGATAGCAAACATTTCTTGGTTTCAATCGGCTTGTAGTTTCGTCCTGAATAGGACTTCGATTCGTTAGGGTTCTTCCCAAATATTTGAACTGTTCCACCCTTTGAAAGGAACTATTACCAATCTTTATATTGTGACTTCGTCCTGCCTTCTGATCTCGAGACATGAAGTGGTGCACAACACAAGACTCAAAAATGAACGCATTCTGGTCCCAATAGAAGCTCCGATATTTTTCACAATACACTGCTTCATTTTTACACCCGTATTTCCGCCTGCACATTATACAAACAATATTGTAATCTCAGGAAGGTTATATTTTGATGTCAAAGTAGCTTTAAAATTTTTATCTGGCACGAAAACGAACTTTCTGTTTACTACAAAGGGTTTCAATTATAAGTCACTGAGTAAGACCGGCGTAACAAATGATCTAACAAGACCTACTCGCTTTTATAAAATGTTCGCCGCATCATAATCTGAAAACCCAGTACCTACCTACCGACCGCAATAAGCTCAGATTAAATAAGTGCCTTGACACATTGACAACACTGCCACATTTTCCGACATCCAAATTCCGGGAAGTGAAGGTCGAGAATTTAGCACCCACGGTTTGTACTGGAAATGTTCTGAGTTCACTCCTCCTATAGGAGGCGGGCCATCCTCACTGATATTTTTCAAGAATCTCTTGGTCCCTCCAGGTAAATACTGGTATAAAACCTTGAACCAGACAACGACAAATTTCTTTCGCCTCTATACTGCATCATTTTCATGATCATTTTACCTCCAGACAACTTAGAGTCTCGGGCAGTGGCTGCGGGAGTTAACAGTGACGCAACAACACAACTCGAGGCTATGCCACCTCATTGTTGAGGGTTCTAAATCACACACAGACACACACACACACACACACACACACACACAGTAGGACTCCCCTAAATGAGTGATCAGCTCGTCGCAGAGGACGTTACATGCACAACACACAACAACCACAAGAAAGAACATCCATGCCCTCAGCGAAATTCCCACCCGCGATTCCAGCAGTCGAGCGGCTGCAGAACTAAGCCTTTGACCGCATGGCCATTGGGCGCGTCATTGTCACTTTTACTTGTACATGTATTTCAATAAAATATGTATAGTTGTGCGAATAACTAGAGGCTAATGAGGATTTTTTTTTTTTTCGCTAGGCTCTCTGATCCCATTTTTCAACCTAAGAGTACCGTTCGGTCTGCAAGTGACATTATCGCCTACCCCTGCAGTCAAGACTTGCACAACCAGATCAGTTTAGCTAAAACCAGGCGGCCTTCTTGCAGCACCTGCTCCGTAAGTTCATGTTTCTGGCTTGTTGGCATGCTGATCGTTTCCGCTAAGCCTCTCTCCTTGCTTTTGGCGGGTGTAGTGTTCCACTCACATTAAATGTAATGCATTGACGTCATACACATACATTTTGTTTTATCATTAGCCTTCACATAACAAAGAAAGCAAAGAACAATTATGCAAAGTCCGGCCACTTCAGGAATGCTGTGTCATCATCTACAGCACTGTTCGTCAGATTTTTGACATGGGAGAAGGACATGTCCGTTTAAAAACCACTGCGAACCGGTACACAGAAGTTCTGCTTATTAATGAATTGAAATACTTTGAGTCATAAACATGTAAAACGAAAAGAGTGATTTCATATATAAATGTTACGTAACTAACGTTTTCTTTTAAAGAAAGTTTAATTATTTTTCCAGCCTAAGCAGTAGACGGTAAAGTGTAACCTACATTTTTTGGACTGCATGGACCAGAGTCCTTCATTAGAAACTAACATAATCAATCGCCTAATTGGTCAAAAAATCCATCGCCTTTTATAGAACACAGTGTTCCATTACGGTATTCACATCAGTCCACAACTTGACCATATTCGGAACCAGGTTAATTCACTCTACGACATCATACCTTAGTTTATATCCTTATATAATATTTTCCCAACTACGCGCAAATCTCCTATGTGTTCTTCCATCTCCACTTTCTTCGACTAAAATATTTGTGAATATATTTCATCCTTCTGAAGCGAATCTTAATAATACAACGGCAGACATTAACCAACTTTCCAATTATGGTCTTCCTAAACATGACGCATCGCCCATATACACGGCTTGTAATATCAGGCTTCAGTACTGTCTAATTAGCTATTTGTTTATTTCATAGCACTGCTTACCTTTAGAAATATGAACTAGAAAAGAACATTATCGTGTAGAGGTTTCTGGTTTTCACGACCGTGACTATGAAAGTAACCTTCTTCTGGGATGTGAAGCCGAGTGGTCTGGTAGATATGTAATGGCATTTCACAGGAGCATGAGATAATAATGGAGACAACAGGTTTCTCTAAAATGTCAGTATATTACCAACAGGCTACACGGTGTCACATCCAGAGAGACTATCTACAGTATTATGTAGAGTAACAAAGCAAAGACTGAGATGGGGCGGTCGTCTTAATTCTGTTAACCTGTGGTACTTTGAGAACGGTTATGTAGTTTTTGTAAAAGGACCTTCGTGCTATGTGTGCAGTGAAGTGCGTATCAAACTGACACCATAAAAGAAATTTTTTCTTTTTAAGCTTGTAAAATAATCGAGGTGGTTGACGTAAAACCTGTATGCTTTTCATGAAGAACGTGTGGAAAATGATATTATTATGGTACTTTAAAATGCAAATTCCGTTATTTCGCATGAAGGAGGAGTGACCGCTGATAAAAACTGTCCTTTCTGAAGCTTGGAAACGGCGGATAAGTCAGTACACTATCAGAAGAAAGTAGCCATTTGGAAAATTGTATGTAGTCAAACACAACTATGTCACATGAGGTGTTTAATGACTATATATTGGACAACTACATGTTTCGGCCTGTACTGGCCATCTTCAGTTTGTCTTAGAGGAACTTAAGATCTTATAGTAAGATCTTACAGTAAGATCTTAAGTTCCTCTAAGACAACCTGAAGAAGGCCAGTACAGGCCGAAACATGTAGTTGTCCAATATATAGTCATTAAATACACCTCATGTGACATAGTTGTGTTTGACTACATACAATTTTCCAAGTTTCACACAAACTACGGGGATGACACACTTCCTAAAGTAGCCATTGGTTGTACTTAAGTAGGCTACAAGGTGTATGAATGAAGGAGATATATATCTTTCAGTGAATATTGTCTGAATAAAGAGCAACTCGTTATTTCCGAATATTTTGCGAAAAAAGGGACATAAAACAGTCATATTCATTAGAATAAGAACAGACGTATTTCCGGTTCGAACGTCTGTAAGGGGACCGCCATCGGTGCAATGGTTTTTGCGATTCTTCTCTGTCCATCTAGGCACATCTTAGGGTAGTATCTAAAATTATACTACGACCGCTTCCCTCCACTTTCATATCAACTAGTTATTCACTTCCACCCAAACATTCGACGCTGCACATTCTGAGACAATGACAAGTCGTTAAGCAAAACATAAATCACTCTAACATAAATATTACAATTATTATTACTTGTTATTTTTATCCCTCAGGTGTTAAACTGGCTATTCCAATTTATAGTCACAGATTTCACCATAGTAATTACAGAAGTTATCAACAACTATTTCTTAGGGGACAATTTGACACGTAATAAATATTTTACCGTTTGAATATTTTTGAAAATGCCTTCTTTCGAGTGTCAAATTTTCAAATCATTTTATGGGGTATTCAACAGAACACCATTACTATTGGTACTACTAGCACCTCTTCCGTGGTTATTGCTTTTTAATGTTGTACGCTATTTTGATATTCTGGATTTTTTATAACCTTTAAATATTTCCAATTTTGAGCACGGTGATAAATTATGTCTGTAATTTTTTGTTGCAAACTAACGTATTATCAGGTCTGTTTTACAACATATCCTTATCACCAATCAATGTTCGATCCATTCAATTTTTACCTACGATCTTCTATAATGCATGCTGTTGTATATTTACAAAACGGGGTAGAAATTGTTACTGAGGCTTACATTTTTTTACAAGAGTTCAGGATTTATGCTTTTCGTTAAGTATGTTGCCTGTTTTTTTTTTTGCATTTTTCTTACTTTATTATTATTATTATTAACACTGCGACTAATTGTAAGTTGTTATTTAATCATTTATTATTATTATTATTATTACCACTACAACTAATTGTAATGTAAGAGAATTTGCTATTTAGGCACATAAGAATAAATGAGAACTTCAGATAGCCTAGGAAGAGGAAGGGTCGGTCCCTTTGATGTAAGACGTACGAGTAACAGCAGTATTGCATGCACGGTAATTCTAATTGTTAAGACGCCGGCTTAGAGGTGGACATGTTAATTATTAAGCTGTAAAGAGAGCTCGTGGGAAGTTACTCTATAGTTGTTTAAATGGCCGTTTATGAAGTAACTAATAGAGAGGTTGAATGAACGACAATTAGGGGAACAGAACGATGGGTCTGACAACACGAACAACTTCTCCATCAGGGGAAGTTTGTATGCATGACTCTCAAGTCATGTGTCTCATATTTCAGAAATTAAACTTATTTTGTTTGATTTTCTACTGGGAGTTTGGGAGAACTGATGTAGATATTTAGTATTCGTTCCCACAAATACAGCGAAACCCATACGTTAAGCACAAAAGGGACTTGAATATCTCCATCTCAAAATTAGTCCCAGTAATTTTGTCCACGGACCCGAGTCCCCTGAACACCGGTTGTCATCTCTTTTACCACAAAATACCCCTGCTCGCTGCAACTCGAAGCTTCATTATAGTTGTCGTTACAGTGTATCCGGCTCCGACCAAATCCAGCCCACAGCCTCGCACTCTATTTATTCCAGCACAGTATTAGCTTGAAGCTCTTCATCTACGTCTGCTCTCCAAAATAACGTCGTCATTTCAGATTTTCCAGCCAGTGCTTTATATGAGTTTCTAACTCGCCGACTCATGGACTACATTTCCCATCCACCACATTTTCATTGATTTAATCATTCTAATTATTTCTGGTCAAGATAAGATTTATGTTATCCAAAAATATAAAAATTAAGATATACAGAAATATAATTTTGCCTGCGTGTTTTGTTTGGGTGTCAAAATTGTTCGCTCATATTGAGGGAGGAATCTGGGCTGTGGGTGTTTGGGAATACGGTGTTGTGGAGAATATTTGGGCCTAAGGGGACGAGGTAGTAGGGAAGTGGAGAAAAGTACATAGTGAGGAGCTTAATGATCTGTAGTCCTCCCCATATATTATTCGGGTAATCAAATAGAAAAGAATGAGATGGGCGAGTCATGTAGCACGTATGGGGAGATGAGAGGTGTATACAGGGTTTTGGTGGGGAAACCTGGGGGAAAGCGACCACTTGGAAGACCCAGGTGTAGATGGGAAGATAATATTAAGATGGATCTTCAGGAAGTGGGATGGGGGAATGGACTGGATTGATCTTGCTCAGGTTAGAGACAAGTGGCGGGCATTTGTAAATGCGGTGATGAACTTTCGGGTTCCATAAAATGCGGGGAATTTCTTTACTAGCTAAGAACCGGTTAGTTTCTCAAGAAGGACTCTGCTCCATGGCGTGAGTAAGTGAGCGAAGAATAGTTTCATTTATGAAGCTACCGAGACATTTGCAGTTCTCATAGCGGTGACCGTGTAAGTCACTGTCCTATGGCGTGTGACGCCGTGCAGCCTCATAGCTTAGTTACCAACATTCAGAAGAATGGCATCTTCCATCTCCTACCCCGAAGATGTAGGTAACGTATTCCTCCAACATAGTAGAAATTAACTATTCAACTGCACGGAGTCAGATCCCAGAAATCAGCGATCTTCATCAAGTTTATTATGTCATCTTTTGCATACTTCTCTTACTTCAACCCCCCCCCCCCTTACAGGTACACATATTATTCTTAGCACCCTGTTCTAAAAATGACTCATCGTGTGAAAACTGACACATATTAAATAACCAGTATCTACGGCTTTTATCTTAGTATCCTTGATTATGGCAAGTATTTAATGAAATACAAGGAGAAATAATGAGTGTAACTGTCCTTACAATGTAATTATCTTGTTGTGCCTGCAACGAAAAACGCCAAGGCCGAAGGAGTACGATGCAAAGTATAAAACAAGGCCTACTTTTCTAAACATAGCTTTTCACTCCTCTGCTACAAGCCGAGTCGTGCGGACGGTATGTGACCTTAAACGAAGAGGAATCTTTTTATGTTTTAGGGACAAAGAGCTTAAGCAGGTAGCTAGTAAACATCTTATTTGAATATGAATTAGTCATTACTTATTATGTGTTCTTTATAAAAAATCTCGATGTGAGAGCACGTAGAAATTTTGGTGTACTTAATGTAAGTTGTATATTTTCAGGAAATAATCCCGCCAGTACATGGGTACCATCTTCTGTATTTCGTTTTCATTCAAATGTCAGACTTTGAAGAGTGCAATTCGATGTGACCATAACAGAAATATGCGTCTAAAACTTTAAGATGACATCATGTTTTACAGACATCGTCTGAAAAACAGAAGTTGTCATCAGGCACGATGTAAAAATTGTGTTTTCTTAAATAAACAACTCACATCTCCAGTACTTGTGTCTCATAACGGCTTTAGGAAAAGGCCGAAACGTGTAGCACGTTGTAGACGTTAAACGTTACTGTCTAAACATAATAGTTTTGATAGATGGCCTAATGGGTTATTTGTTTCACAAATTCGGGACAGGTTAAATTAAACCAAGGCTTTTTCCTTATCGTTATTTCCAATTCATTATTCGCCGCCATCCAATCATACGCCGCTATAGTTCGAGCTACTGACAGCCTCAACATATAAACACAAGAAATAATATTTAGAAAACCGTAGGTGATAGAATGTTTGTTTTGAGACTTCCTTTGTGTAACGGTGTTTTGGACACAACGCAACACATACAGAATTAAATTATGGGCGTGGAAATGTGGGAGGTAATGGCTGCGGTCTGTTTGAAGACACACTTTTCAGCTAAAAGTCACAGGAAGCAAAAAAAAAAAAGATAAAGTTTTCTCTCTCCTCGCCATGAGAGCATACAGGGGAGCAAAGGTATCCCTCTACCCTTCTAAACCTCGGCGCTAGACGGAGGTGAGTGTTCAACAACACGCCCCGACTGCTTTACCTCCGGGAAATGACCCAGGCACCCAAGGAATAGTGGACTTGGCATGCCCTAGAGCCGGTCTGGACATTTCGGAAAGGAGAAAATCTCCTGCTCCTGCCGGAATTCGAAACCCGGACCGTCCAGACCCCAGTCTAGAGAGATTAAGAAACTTCAAAAAATGTCAGTCATTGTAGCTTTTATGCTAGCCGAGACAAACAAGGAATTTCTTAATATACAACAGAACATACGGCCCAGAGACAACACTACCACTGCGAACTTCTGGTTTCCCTGTGGACGTTTAACGTGTTTAGCAGCTTGTGTATAAAAGAACCAGCATTTTCGTTTCAGGTACGTGCTAGCCTTCGTTCATTCAAACTCACGCATCGACAGTCACATTCACGCATTTGCAGAAGAGCTTTTGCAAGCAATGCAATAGATACTTGCTAAACCAGTCAACCCTGTTTTGCATTACATTAACAAAACTGACCTTTCTCTACGATAAAAATTTTAGCAAGATCAATGCCAGCATATCGAAACCCTGCTCCTTTAAAAAAAAAAACCTGTTCTTAATCTCTCCAAAACTTATTTGTGGTGAGGCCGCTTTTTATCCCATGTGATGGGAAGGGATGCCAGCTGTTGAAATGCCCAAACCACGCATTTTGCAACGACAGTTTCCTATTTAATTCCCATCTCACACTTCATATGTTATAAAATATACTGGAAAATTACTGCTGTTTTTCCTACAGCTGTGTTGCGCAGAGTTCAGGTAGCCGCATGCTGCCCCTAACACATCTGCAAGAATCAGCAACCAGCGCATGAAATTCAACTACATGTACTACCACGGCGCTGTCACTTTGGTCATAATTTTTCTGCTAGTCAAAGTATTATCCATATTCCGGAACCTGAAAAGTCCTCATCTCTTTTCCAAAATTCTACCATTAAACTACTAAGACAGTATAATCCAAATTTCATTTTAACCGCTACGTTTCTAACATTCATTTTAATATAATCCTCTTATCAACATTTAGGTACCAAAATTATGTATATCGTTGAATCTTTCCGTCTAAATTTTGCATGTATTTCTTGTTTTTTTTTTAAATCGTACTACGTGTCCTGTCACTCTCTGCATTCTTGATTGTAACAACAAAACTATGTTAAGCGAAGAGTATGACAATGGACAACTGGCATTTCTTACGTTATCACAATGGGCCCACTGTTCATTTGCAGCTTGAAATCAAAGTAAGAAGAAAGGGAGAAGCTGCTTCTGGGCCTAACAGCCGTGCTGCGAACCCAAGTGGGGAATAGAAGTAAGGTTTCCACCTAATTTCATGGATCACATTCCTTCTTGACAGGCTCTATATTTTATGTTTATGGTTCCGTGCTTTGCTGATCTATATTAATAATTGTCCAACGAGACGCAACACAAAGCAGTCTATTTATTATTCTGAAGGTTCACTCTACATGTTTCGGGTGTCAACCACACCCATCATCAGGAATACACAAAACTGTAACTACAGCCTCCGGTACTGGTCCCTCCAATGTGGCCAAGCTAGCTTGGCCATGTTGGAGGGAGGCAGCTGCACAAAAAATATGGCCAGTACCGGAGGCTGTAGTTACAGTGTTGTGTACTCCTGATGATGGGTGTGGTTGACACCCGAAACATGTAGAGTGAACTTGCAGAATACTAAATAGACTGCTTTGTGTTGCATCTCGTTGGACAATTATTAATATAGGCTCCGTATAGTTTCTCCGATAGTCAAGAAATTATCAGAAATTTATTAAACACGAAGTTTCCTTCCCGTGTTTACAAAAGCCCGGCACTTGCGCCTATTCTGAGCCACTTGAACCGAATTCACCCACTTCCATCCCATGCGGTTAACATCAATTTAATATTGACTTCCCACGCATAGGCCTAGATCTTCCAAGTAGCCTATTGCCTTCAGCTTCCACAGCAAAAAAAAAAAAACCTACATGCATGTTCTTCTCTCCCATGCGTGCTACATGCCCATTCATCTCATCTTCCTTGATTTGATCACGCGAATATTACGTAAGGCTTCAAGCACCGTCTGTATACGGTGGACCAGGCCCACTTAGCTTCATCTTAGACCTAACGTTGGTCAGTCCACTGAACCGTTCTGTGCGTGGTGACGAAATAAAAAATCACATCGTCTTTACCGCTATATGAAAATCAAAGTCGCCGTACAGGATGAGCTACCAAGCTAAACAGGCTTTGGTACTCTTAATATCCAGTTTTACAGTTAGCACAGAAAAGAATTTTGGAGAAGTAGATTGTGTGTATGAAGCAATATTTGTTGTGTTGTCACATATATTCCTGTATTCTATTTGGATATCGTATTGCAGTTCGACGTTGATTAGATTCAGAAGTTACTATCCCTTGCACTTCATTAAATGTTCACAGAAATACAGATAAATTCAAATAAAAATTCAGGCCTTAATGAATTCTACTTTTTTATTTATTCTTTGTGCGATAGGCCTTAAATGAGAAAATCGGTAAAGGTTCAGATTCATATAAAGTAGGATTTATGTTGGGGTCTTCACAAAACAAAGACAATATAATTCTTTTACACCTCTCAGCTACCGTATTTAATCAGTAGCTTCATGCACAAGTACCAGCGAATTCTACCTTTTGAGTATTCATGTAATACTGTACATGGGTACATTCTCTACAAAGATCTATGACACTTGATATTTGAATAAAGGTTGACCAACTAGATGACACTTGCTTTATTATATATTGCTCAACATGTTTCAGACGTTAATACGTCCATCTTCTGGAGCTAGCGAGTACTTGTTGTGTTGTGTAG
>Ga0123352_10011296_pt1 | contig 14064 bp, 8 predicted proteins | sample TergutLab28metaG_FD_89700 | JGI IMG/M metagenome (GOLD analysis project Ga0123352, IMG submission 89700) | Labiotermes labralis P1 segment gut microbial communities from Petit-Saut dam, French Guiana - Lab288 P1 | ecosystem: Host-associated > Arthropoda: Insects > Digestive system > Gut ...
ATTCCCCCGTTACCTCGTCCCTCCTAGGTCCAAATATTCTCCTCAACACCATGTTCTCAAACACCCTCAGCTTCCTTTCCTCCCGCAATGTCAACGACCAAGTTTCACACCCATACAAAACAGAGGGTCTTACAGAAAAATTAAATTGAGAAAACTCGCATATTGTTGGTTGTACTCTGAGAATACATTAGCGACGCAGGGACCTATGAATGTTAAATTCTTCTTACTTCCTCTCCTACTACCGATAGCCTGAGTGCCACTTGCCTACCAGGCAAAGACGGAAACACACAACAACTAGAGTTACGTAAAGTGTGCAACTGTCTATACATTCGCCTTGGTGGGGCGGAAGACGTCGTCCTTGTACTGTAGGAGCAGTTGCCGCTGACGGTAACTCGGGAAGCTGAAACGGCACAGACAGTGACATTTCGAAACAACGGTGATGTCACAGACAAAGGGAGATGCCGGCAGATACGGCCGGTAATGCAGATGATGATGTTCAGGGGCACAGCTGCTCAGTACATCAGCGTGTAGCCTGCACTCTGTTGCCAAGAGACAACAAACGTTCAGGCACAAAGTGTCTGACACACTGTGTGTATTGTGTGGAATTCATATCCGTGCACTAATTGATAAAATTCAAGAAATTCAACTAATGCATTATAATATACTTGTACTTGTACTTGTTTTCCTTTTAAATTTTTGTTAATAACAAATAATAACTGAGATATGCTTGTTTGTTTGTTTTTGGCGCGACAGTCCCCCAGCGGGCCAGGGCCTCCTCATTCTTGAGGTTTCTAGATCACACACAACGACGCACCAGTCGGTAGGACTCCTCTGGATGAGTGATCAGGCCGTCGCAGAGACCTCTACCTGACAACACACAACACTTACAACAGACAGATATCCATGCCCCCGGCGGGATTCGAACCCACAATCTCAGCAGGCGAGCGGCCGCAGACCTACGCATTAGACCGCGCGGCCACTGGGACCGACAATTGAAATATGTATCATTGGATAAAAAATATTACAGTACTGTTTTCGACTGTAATACTTCGTTTGTATTCAGTATATAATGAATAAAATTAGATGCGCAAAATATACGTTACGTCTAACGTAATTTGTCCATTGGAGATTCCTGTACAATACCTGCTGACGGCCAGAGCTTCGACCTTGTACGGTGAAGGATATGATTAGGGAAGGCCGAGTAAACAGTCGTGTGAGAACCCTGACTATGGAGACGCGACCGCCCAACGAAACGTTGGAGTACTAGACACACCTGACGCAGCTGTCAGTCCGCGACGATTTCGCTAAATTTAGACACCGTGAAAGCTTCAAGGCTTATAAAATCTTTCTTGGCTTCTCTCAAGCACAGGGAGGCGAAACCTGTATAGGATTACACAGCTAATGTGCCTGTTACTGCGAACTGCGTTCATTCGTTCTGTTCCTTCTACTGCATGTTGCAACGTTGGTTAGGGTGTACCATTCCAGTGAGCTATTCTGTTTTAACGAAATTTCTGAATTTGATTTGTGGATACTGTGACAACAAAGTTCAGTTTTACGAAGTACGTAAGGTAAAAAAGGTAAAGTGCACCCTTGTACAGTCATTGAGGCTCTGTACAGGCCGTACGGCCCAGAGAGGGAGCAGAGGTATAGCTCTACTCTTTCTTGACCACCGCACTAGAAGGGGGTGAGGGGTCAGCGTCACGCCCCGGCTGCTCTTTACCCCAGGAAAGACCCGGTATCCATTGTACAGCAGGCTGGGTGGGTCCCAGGGCCGGTCCGGACAGGTGCGGAAAATCTCGCCCCCACTGGGATTTGATCCCCGGACCGTCCAGCCCGTAGCCAGTCGCTATTCCTACTACGCTACCCGGCCTACTACGAAGTACGTACTTACGCCAAATATGAAAGCCTAAAGCGAATTGTAATGGAACACAATAGCCAGTTTTGTTATATTTTGAATTTAACTTATTTATGTTTTCAATTTTTCTAACCCCAAGATTCAATTTCATTTTAGGAGTTGCTTTTTCACTGTGCAGTCTGTGGAAACTGTAGTTGGTTCAATTTGTTGTTTAAATCCCGCAAGACTGAATTTATTCTGAAAGCTAATTTAAAGTTTCAATTCGTGCCGCGCAGTAAACACGCTTCCTCTGGGTTTAGAAAGGGCAGGTAAAGAATCTCACTTATTTGTAAGAACCAAAAGAAACATGTAAATAAATTCTGAGGGTAAAATTTAGAAATTTTGAATGTTAAAAAATGATGGTACAGTAGTAACCACTGGGCTTTAAGGGTTAGTCGAACTACGAATTGGACAATTTGAGACTTTTATTTGAAGTAAGGATGATAACATTAAAATGGATATTACAGGAAGGGGACTTGGCTATGTGGATTTGATCTGCCTCCCAGTAAGGAATATTTGTGAGCTGTTGTAGACACGGTAATCAAACTCTGTGTCCAATAAGGGGCAAGGAATAATATGTCATATGAGACAAGTTTAGCTGACCAAGAAGGATGCTGTCCTATGGAGTGCATTAGTTGGTTCGGCACACTCTCAGTATCATTCTCAAACAGAACACATAACTCACCTGTACGTATTATAAAATCACATCTGAACAGCCTTACGTCAAATTTTTAACGCGGTGTCTTATCGTAATTTAAGTGCAAAGTGATTAACCTTCAGCTGGGCGGCTGGATTTGAGTGGTGTCCGTGTTGCAGGCTGAAAGCCTGCATCCGGATACCACAACAACCCAGCCGCACCAAATCTCCAATACACAACGAACCGAGAACAAAACGACCGATGTACTAATTCAACAGCACAGTTGCAAGCTCCTGATGATGGATATATTAATGTCCGAAACATGTTGAGCACATCAGAAGTGAAATAAAATAGCAAGTGCCATCAAGTTGGTCTCTTATTCCTCAACTATCACAATGATGCACGGTCCAATAAACTTATGATTAGCCTTCAGGTTACAGATTCCACACGACTACCAACACATTCTGTCATTATCAGTGTCGGCTCTGCCTTGGAGTACAGGGTTTTCACCAGTTACTCCAGATTCTGGTGGATCCACAAGTTTAAGCTAACTACGGACCGAAATTAACCTTCCAAAGACACTGGGGTCTCGCAATATTAAATTAAAGTTATACAAAACTCTAATACGACCCACAATAACTTATGGGTCACAAACGTGGACAGTGATCAAGAAAGCTACGAATAGGGTCAGAATAGTTGAATAAAGAGAGATCAACTTGATGTCACTTGCTTTTTGATTTCATTATTTAATGCTCAACATGTTTCGGATGTTAATACATCCATCCTCAGGAGCTTGCGACTTATTTGATGAGTTATTTCATGGGTTGTATTGTTCTGATTCGATGTGTGTTGGTGTTACGGTTTGGTTTGGCTGGGGTGGTGTGGTATCTGGATGCAGGCTTCAGCCTGCATCCAGATACCACACCACCCCAGCCAAACCACAACGTAACACCAACACATATCGAACCAGAGCAATGCAACCCATGAAATAACTGAACCAACAAATAAGTCGCAAGCTCCTGAGGATGGATGTATTAACATCCGAAACATGTTGAGCATTAAATAATGAAATAAAGCAAGTGACATCAAGTTGGTCTCTCTTTATTCAAGTATCAAGATTATGCACGGTCCAACAAACACAAGGGTCAGAATATTTGAAAGGAAGACTTTCAGGAAAATATATGGGCCCGCAAGAGTAGAAGAACACCGAAGCATAAGAACAAATTACGAGAGAGGGCGCACATTACGAATCGAATGAATTGTAAAATTTATAAAATCCCTCCAAGGTGGTATGGTAATGTTGAAGTAATGCAAAGCGAAAGAATGCCAAAATCCAATAACAACAGCTCCAATGGAAAGGAATAAGAAAAAACAGGAGCACTATGCAAAATATGAAGAGGCGATGCTGAAGAGGACTTAAAGTTAAGGGGAATAAAAAACAGGTAGGCAATGGTTAGAGACCGTCGGGATTTGAGGGAGACTGTATTGGAAGCCAAGGTCCACAACAGACTGTAGCGCCTGAGAAGGAGAAGAAGAAGAAGAAGAAGAAGAAGGAGGAGGAGGAGGAGAAGGAGGAGAAGGACAGGAAGAAGAAGAAGGAGAAGAAGAGGGAGGAGGAGGAGGAGAAGAAGAAGAAGAGGAAGAGAAAAAGAAGTTCTTATAATAAAACCAACTAGATGCACTAATTTCTCAAATTTATTTTTAGAATAAAGCTCTACATGTTTCGGACAGTTTCTCTGTCCATCATCAGAAGTTTTTCACTGTACACACAGCAATGGTGTATGTCATACATTTCCTGCTCGCAAGCTGCCAGCAAACTTGTATGACATATACCATTGCTGTATGTACAGTGAAAAACTCCTGATGATGGACAGATAAACTGTCCGAAACATGTAGAGTTTTATTCCAAAAGTAAATTTGAGAAATTAATGCATCTAGTTGGTTTTATTATAAGAATTTATCACGATGCACGGTCACCTGAACGTCAAAAGAAGAAGAAGACGAAGAAGTCGAAAAAGAAGAAGAAGAAGGATGGGGATTTAAATTGTAAATAATGTCCAGGACGGAGAAGTTTTTAGTCCATAGTACCCTTAAAATGTGTCTACGACCGTGTAGTGCACCGAGCGAAACAATGAAGCGTTAGTCCTTATATCATCACAATTTCCAGATAGGCCCTTGGACTCATCCAACCTCCTTCTCAATGGGTACCGACGGCGGTAAGTTGACCAGGGCGTGAAGCTGAACCCGGCCCTACAAATACAGCCGTGGATATGAGTGGATCTATACCTCAGCTCCCCCATACGCTTTCCTAGCGTGCACTCAGAGAACTTTAAAATCCGATTTACGTCACCGAGTTTGAAACATTACTCCTTCCAACAAGTAGGTTTCTTAATGACAAAGGAACTCTGTGAAACTGTCGTCCACAGAACATGACGCCTCAACATGACTAGCATTTTAAAGAATTAGTAATAAACTTGAGACTCAACAGGTGAACGTTTTACTGCCGTCCTTTTGCGAGGGCTGAAGAAAACCTGCAACCTCGTGACACCAATCACTGTCTCGTGCATTGCCGGTCCTTATTAACTGTGAACAGACACATTTACCGACACAGCAGTACAGGAGCCATTACTACGTCATAAGTTCGTCTAAGACCGGATATTTGGAGCGAAAAGAAGAAGTTCACTGACAGAAAAAAACCTAATTTTAGTTTTATTGCCGTAATTCCCAGCTCAGACTGTTTAGACGACGTCACAAAAAAAAAACGCACACACGGCTACAAACCACAGTCTACTTCCAAGAAATGTTACCAAACACAACTCCGTGAGACAGGGTACTTCTTGGGAAACTAATAGTTCCTGAATCAGCCAAGAAGCACAAACTGCAAAGGAGTTAAAAATAACACCAATTTTGGACAAATTACTGGAATACAAGAGAAGCTGGATACAACACGTAAATAGAATACCTCGAAACAGATTACTCAGGGTAATGAAACACTACTCCCCAACTGGCAGAAGGAATCATGGTAGACCTTTGAAGAGACTTCTGGATACGTGAGACCGGAACGGGTCAACAAGTGGCCCAACAACATGAAAGATATGATGATGATGATGATGATGATGATCAGTCAAGAAAAATTCCCCACATTTTATGGAACCCAAAAGTTCGTTACATTTTCCACAACAGTTTGCTACTGGCCCCTATCTTCAGCCTCATTATACAATCCACTCCGTTCCTATTTATTTAAAATCCATTCTAATATTATCCTCCCAACTTTTATTAGGCCTTCCAAGTCAAGCCCTGTATGCGTTTCCACTTTCCCATATCACGTTGTCATCAGTGAGCACCTCAACAGACGAGTTAGGGCCAACAAAAGTCTTCTGATTGTCAAGAGGCAAAGATTCTTTCCAGTGACTCTCTAAAAATTTCTTAAGAATGTCACATTTTCAAATAGACTAGCCGTTTCTCTTGCCACGGCAGCAAAAAGTATGCTTCTGGTCTGCCGTTAGAGAGAATCGAAAAGGCCAGAGTCCATTAGACTTCAACATTACAGCTTCCCAGCACTTTCTTTCTCCTTGTACTTGCTGGTTGAGTGCTTGGTACGATTCTGACCAGGCTGAAAGGATCACAAGAAACAGCATGTGGAGTTGCTGGGAAGGGAAAAAGCTATGCTGCTCTCGTTCTCCATTTTCGTCAACAGGGCGCCTGAAATTCACATTTATCTTCCAGCATAGAGAGACGTCCTGCATCCAGGCACGTCCCAGTGTTTGCTACCGCAATTTAAATGGCCACTCAAAAGCATTAAATTAACACGCCTCTGTTTTTGCTGTGTCCGGTTATCAGTACACAATTATTGTCAGAATATCTATTTTATTGTTAACGTAAGTTACTTATTTCTACAATTCCATCTACGTCTCGGTCTACCACATGGCCTTTTCCTTTTTCCGTCAAAGCTTAATATTCTGAATATATGACATTCAGGTACGCAGAAACAACAGGCAGTAAAATGAGAATCTTCCATTATGCATGTACAGTAATGAGTCTGTATAGCGGCTAGACCATGTGTTGGACGACCGGAGTTCGAATCCCCGAAACGTAAAATCTGAATGTGGGACCACCCAGCATTCTATTAAACAGCTACCGGTGTTCTCTCACGAGGGTAGAGAGGCACAGGTGTGATGTTGACCACTAACCCGTATCAAGAGCCGAGATTGAGAATAAGTGGAGCTAAACTGCTGCTCCCTCCATACGCCTTCATGGCGTGAAGAGGTAAAAACTTCGTATTATTTACATACTTCCATTTTTGTATCAGTCTGTCGTGTCACTTTTCCATGAGAGGTTTCCCAGGAAGGTAAAAACCGAATATTTGGTAGGCACATAAAAACATCCTCAACTTCGAATGCGCATTGACACCGGCAGTCCATTAATATCTGGTAGACCAATCGCATTTATACAACCCTGTCGCCAGCATGAATTTATATTCGCTGATGTGAAATAAAGACCCATAACTCCTCGTATGTGGTGCTGAATGTGTTAACTGTAACAGCAAAAGACACTCACAGTACCAGAGAGCTCTGTCAACAAGCGTCCTGTTCTAACAACACGAGAGAAGGTCTAGACCAGTAGTGCTGCATGTGCATAGGTCAGGGGTCAGTCGACTGTACGCTCCAACCCATGCACTATCACGCCGACACCTGTTTAATAACACACTAAAGAAGAGGCTACACAGCTTAACTGTCCATTACAGGTCGCTGGTCAGCTCATCCGGCAGCCCGCGGACAGCAGGCGAGCCTACAGTCGGCATAAACCTGACTTTAGCCCAGTCAGTCATCTTCCCCGCCTTGCGGTGTTCCGCAATTAACCGCCTAACGAGAAATGAATAAATAATTTTAAAAAAAAACATTGAGCGCACAAAAGTTGTAAAAATTAACAACTGTGTGTTTCCTCTCCGAAATTTGTCGGGCTTTTAAAAGTTTATATCCTGGACGACTTGTAGGGAAAAGTTGACGTTACAATACCAGAGTCCACATCGTTCAACATAAAATATATAATTAACCTATTTGTTGGTTGAGGCACTGCGCTACAAGCCGTAAGGTTGCGGGTTCGATTCCCGATGGCTTCATTCGAATTTTTCACTCTCATAATCCTTCCGGCCGCACTATGGCTCTGGGTTTGACTCATCCTCTAACAGAAATGAGTACCAGGAATACTTCCTTGGGGGTAAAGGCGGCCGGTGCGTAGGGCTGATAACCCTATCATCTACATTGCCGACAGCCTCAACTTCCTGGAACCCTAAAGGGCCTGTCCAGGCCTGTAATGGGGTAGCATTTACTCTCTCTCTCTATATATATATATATGTGTGTGTGTGTGTGTGTGTGTGTGGGTGTGTGTTGTGTATATATGTATATACTCATATATATATATATACATACATACATGCATACATACATAGACAACAAGATACGTACATTCGTTCACGCAGCATTTCGCGCCGCACAAAGCATTTAAATGCTTTCTTACAGAATGGCTTTGCGTTTCACAAGTAGAAAAGAAAAAACGTGTTAGAAAGACGTATTATTTTGAGCTCCGTCCTGATATGGGGGAGTCTGGAGAAGGAGTCGATCTCTGGACCGTCAGTTTATCTTAACCACATGACGAAGCTGTCAGCCCGAAACGATTTTATTAAATTACGTCCAGTTTATTTCCCTGCGTAGAAAACAAGACATGCATCAGACCGGCCACTCTGCGTACTCTTTTTCCGTGCCAAGAGCAGAACCTCACAGCCTAAGTAACTGAATTGCTTCATATATAAATCTTGAATAACAAAAAGAGGGGATTCGATATATAGTGGGGTGTGCTAGAAAGAACGTGATTGGTTCTAGAGCCTCGTTTGTTATAAAGTCTGTTCGTTCTAGCTTACATTGAAATACGCCTATTTTGGTGGTAATCCGTTCCAGGCCCACAGCCTAGAGCAAAGTTACCATCCACACAAACATTCAAACAGGAAAAATATAACACAAAATATAGTGTAAAAGTAATATAAAATTAATTTATTTAACTTCTACATATAAAATATATTTTCACTGCTAAAGGCTCAAATAAGCAGATAGCTGGACTAAACTGATAAATGAACCTTACAAACAATAACAAAGATGATGACTGACACTCTAATCAAAGCGGGAAGGCCTGACATATCATGAGCATGCGCGTGCTACTTCGGCCGATATTATTCATCCGCGTTCGTTATTGCATCCTGATTTTATTGATAAAAACTGTTCGTTATAGCATTCGTTCGTTGTAGCATCGTTCGTTGTAGCATACCCCACTGTATATGATGTTTTACCGGTCATATGCAACTTCCGTCTTGGCCTCTTACATTCAGGAGGTGACAGCAGAAATGGGTGTAGATGAAATTATTCGGGTCTAAGGGGGACGAGGTAATAGAAGGAATGGGAGGAAACCGCATGAGGGAGGTTCATAATTTGCGCTCCTCACCAAATATTATTCGGGTGATCAAATCAAGGAAATTAGATGGGTGGAACATGTGGCACGTGCGGAGGAGAGGTGCGTAAAGGGTTTTGGTTGGAAAACCTGAAGGAAAGGGCGCACTTGAAAGACCCAGACATAGAAGGTAGGATAATATTATAACGTACTTTAAAAATAAATAGAGGTGTGGACAGGATTCATGTGACAGTAGATAAGCAAAAGCGACGGGCGCTTGTAAACACGGTAATGAACGTTCGGGTTCCATAATATGCAGCGAAATTTCTGACTACCTAAGAAACGGTCAGCTTCTCAAGAAGATCTCTGGTCCATGGAGTTAGTTATGTAACTTTTTAATGTAACAAGCAGTAAATTTTCAGCAGCTGACAGTAAACCACCAGTAAAAAAAAATCCTTATTACGTAAAACCCGAAATTGCTTCGTCATTTGTAAAGCTCCATACACTGGACTCTGCCCCGAGCCAGCACGCCTATCACCACGTTTACGCAGGGGCAAGCAGTGAGATACGTCCCACACGTACAAAATAAAAAGAATCTGGAAATTTCATTCCAGTACAGTAAGTAATTTACCTTGTTGCTGTGCGAACACCAGGGAGGTTACATTAATTTGTTGCACAAACGCATGCTGCAACGAAAATGCGAGATTTAATAAATTTAATATTATTCGTTTCATTCACCGTGACTGTAAATGCACACATAATGTGCACAATTTGTATAAAATCACAAATAATCCATACACAAATTTTACGTTCAAGTGACCGTGCATCGTGATAAATTCTTATAATAAAACCAACCAGATGCACTAATTTCTCAAATTTATTTTTAGAATAAAACTCTACATGTTTCGGACAGTTCCTCTGTCCATCATCATATATATGTCATACAGGTTTGCTGAGAGCTTGCGAGCAGAATCAGGACGTTCCGTCCTGATTCTGCTCGCAAGCTGTATGACATATATCATTGCTGTGTGTACAGTGAAAAAACTCCTGATGATGGACAGAGGAACTGTCCGAAACAAGTAGTTTTATTCTAAAAATAAATTTGAGAAATTAGTGCATCTAGTTGGTTTTATTATAAGAATTTATATACATTAAAACTCCCCCCCCCCCTCCGCCACGTGTTTCAGCGATAAATCGCCATTCTTCGTGAGATAAAAACAGAAATGAATGTAAAATAAACAGTCTAACTGACATAAAAATGTTAAAAATAATTAATAATAAGCACAAATATGTGAATAGTACTGAAAATGTGATTATAGCTTATTCTTTAATAAAATTCACTGATATGTCACGGTTCACATTGTGTGTAGTGACATGTATATACATTTCTAAAATGGATGTTTTTGATTCTTTAACTCGGGATGGTACAGATAGGTTGTCCCGAAACGTCGGTATGAAATTACCATTACTCGCTGCTTAATAACCCAGAGGAATGCAGGTCTCATCTAATATGGAAGTTGTCGATCTAAAAGGATCAAGTCCCTGTACCGTGTAGTGCAGAACAATATTTGTTACACCATTAAGTAACACTGATACAAACATGACTATTAGTTTCGGCTAATATTAGCCCATTCCAGATATTTCTTAATTAATTAATCGATTAACATGTACTCACGGTTCGTTATAAGTTAATAAAAATACATTTACATTATCCTTATTAACATTAAAGCTAAGGTTATTGGATTGTAGATTGATTCATTTTTTACTTAGTTCTGCAGATGTAAGACGAGGACGGACAGACCAACAGACCCTAACTCTCCATTGCGCGCCCATGTCGTGCACAGAATAACAATCGTGATGCTGACACACTGCCTCGACTTTTCGCAACAGAACCACTCGGCCCGTCAATACTGGATCCAGTGTTTCCAGCCACTCTTTTATTTATGTTTCTGTTGTCTAGCCCAAGAAATCGATGTCGCCATTTGCATGAAGGGCAGAAATAAATACCCTGAGCGGAGTACCAATCATCACAGTTCAGCCACAATAAATCCCCTGAACCCAGTACCAATCATCACAGTTCAGCCAAAATAAATCTCCTGTGCTCAGTACCAATCATCACAATTCAGCCACAATAAATCCCCTGAACCCAGTACCAATCATCACAGTTCAGCCACAATAAATCCCTTGAACCCAGTACCAATCATCACAGTTCAGCCACAATAAATCCCCTGAGCTCAGTACCAATCATCACAGTTCAGCCACAATAAATCCCCTGAACCAAGTACCAATCATCATAGTTCAGCAACAATAAATCCCCTCAACCGAGTACCAATCATCACAGTTCAGCCACAATAAATCCCCTGAACCCAGTACCAATCATCACAGTTCAGCCACAATAAATCTTCTGCACCCAGTACCAATCATCACAGTTCAGCCACAATAAATCCCTTGAACCAAGTACCAATCATCACAGTTCAGCAACAGTAAATCCTCTGAACCCAGTACCAATCATCACAGTTCAGCCACAATAAATCCCTTAAACCCAGTACCAATCATCACAGTTCAGCCACAATAAATCCCCTGAACCCAGTACCAATCATCACAGTTCAGCCACAATAAATCCCCTGAACCCAGTACCAATCATCACAGTTCAGCAAAAATAAATCCTCTGAACCCAGTACCAGTCATCACAGTTCAGTCACGTGCAACACCACTCGAACGGTGTAGGAGAAGCCGAGTCAAAGATGAGGTATTTTTTCTTCTGTGTTATGACGCCTTGTCATGGCGGCGGCGTCAAGATGCTGAATGGCAGTATCAGACACACCGCTGCTCCAAAATCTAACAAGACAGGCAATGTGCATATAAACGTACCACTGAGGCGCGTTCGCGTAAACATTCTTACGTGCAAAAGCAGTCAGTACTACACATTCTGAGTGCGTGTCTATAGCCATAGTTACGCAGTACGCAAAGCACAAGCGTCGTGTTGTATTGTCGTCTGTGGTCTTTTTGGTTACCCATATTTTTACACATTATCTCACAAACTTAAAAATTTATTACTGAACACAAAATGTGTGTTTTGAATTTCCCTACAACCTCCTCCGAAACATCTGTCTTTCTAAGAATTAATCACTATATTATCATGAAAGTAATAGTTCTTTATGTAAAGTACTCGTCATTCTTGTCAGACTTCAGTACAACTTGAATGTTTTCAATAGATTTTTCGGAAAAATCTTCAAATATCAAATTTAATGAATATCCGTCCAGTGGGAGCCGAGTTGTTCCAAGTAAACAGAAGGACGGACGAACAGACAGATATGAAGGCAATTTTACGAACGCGCCTAAAATCTCGGTGTCTGAGGTCCTCACAACCAATAAAAATCGTCACAGACGAACCCCTTCCTTGAAAAACCGACAGTTAGCTGCCAGCCTTACAATCTAATGGTTTATTCCGTTGTTCACAAAAAGTCTCTATGATTTCCTGAATTACAAGAAACATAAACTTCATTCTTTATGTGTATCATCCCCGTTGTGTTTTTAGCAAATTAGGAAGGGGTGGGTACGTCAAAACACAACTGTCTTTGTATCCTATTTATTGTGCTGACGGCACGTTTCGACCACTGTGGGCCATCTTCAGGTCACAAAAGTGTACAATTTACTCATTATACATTTTTGTAACCTGAAGATGCCCCACAGTGGCCGAAACATGTCGTTGTCAGCATTACCAATAGGATACAAAGACAGTTGTGTTTTGACGTACCCCCCTTCGTAACAAATTTTATTGTTCTATTTCTCACGTTAATCTCACCAACGCTTTAAAGTCTGGTGGTTAGTATAAATACCACAAGGTTTAACACTAAAAAATATCAGTTTTAACTACGTGATATATTTAAGTGTTGGCATCATTCTTAGTACAAATGAAATACATTTTCCTTTTCAGCATTCACCGACTGGTCTGAGGGAAGCACACTGTGTTCTCTGTGAGGTACGAACTGCGCCTTTATACAAGACGCATATTAAATTCATTCATCCAGGATTTGATAAGCCCTCCTCCTTGTATTGGTTACGCAGATTCCGATGATACGTGACTCTAAACAAAGAAATGGAAAAGACGAAGAAAACCATCGGGCCCGATTTTAAGTACTATCTTAAGCTGACCGAGGAAAATCACTAAAATGATTTCGGATGACTGACAGTTGGGCCCGAGACGTCTGGAATGCGAGGCAGGAAGGTTAGCTGAAGTGACACTTGACATCCTTGTTCAAATAGTCGTGTCTTCACGGCTGGTCTTGCCCGTCAAGTTTCAAATCACGGGCGGCACACACAATGCACCGTTTTGTTTAGGGAATTTCTATTTGTTCCGCATTGTTGAGCATACAAAACGCATGTCACAATACTCCGTTTGACGCAGCTGTTTCAACCAAAACAGTTCGCCAGGAACAAATGACGCGGGAATTGCCTTGAATCGCATACGAAAAGAAAGATTTCGCATCATCCAGGCAAGCTGCCGTAATCATCTACAATGTGCTCTAAAGGTTTATTGATCCTTTGGTTCCATAAAGACGCTGTTCTACTGGAACTTCGTAACGCATCGAAAGAGTTTGTAGCTTGAACATTAATAACAGATAAAGAAACGAGTGTTTGACGAGCAGAGTCATGGCTTAATTTAATGTGTTATTCGGTAATTTGCCTGCAGACTAAATATTTATGCGCAAAAATACGCTTCTTCATCTGCGCAGGTTATGTAAGACGTTGGCTGTTTAGTTGAATATAAATGAAGTTTTGCGGAATGAAGAAAGCAAGATCAAATATCCAAATTACAAAGTTTATTGGACCGTGCATCATCTTGATCGTTGAATAAAGAGAGGCCAACTTGAAGTCACTTGCTTTATTATTTCATTATTTAATGCTCAACATGTTTCGGATGTTAATACATCCATCCTCAGGAGCTTGCGACTTAATTGTTTTTATTTCGTTGGTTGTATTGTTCTGGTTCGATGTGTGTTGGTGTTACGTTGTGGTTTGGCTGGGGTGGTGTGGTATCCGCATACAGGCTGAAAACAACACATATCGAACCAGAGCAATACAACCCTTGTAA
>Ga0123352_10011298_pt1 | contig 14063 bp, 6 predicted proteins | sample TergutLab28metaG_FD_89700 | JGI IMG/M metagenome (GOLD analysis project Ga0123352, IMG submission 89700) | Labiotermes labralis P1 segment gut microbial communities from Petit-Saut dam, French Guiana - Lab288 P1 | ecosystem: Host-associated > Arthropoda: Insects > Digestive system > Gut ...
ACACACACACACACACATACGTACGTGCATACATGCATACATAACATTCATATAGGCACATAGTACATAATATGTGCTTTTGCGTAATTTGTGGAGCTGATTAAAATAACCGTTTCTTGCTTGTTGCATATTGTTGAGAATTACCCCATATTCATGTCTTTGGAGTGCGTATTTATGGCCTGGATAAGCACAACCAAAGGTCCACCTCTACTTCTATAGTTTAACGTACAGGTTACATAAGCGATACAATAAAAGACAGATGAACACGAAGAATGTTCCTTATATTGCGGTTACAGAATGTCCATAAACTGGACCATTTGGCAGACCTGTGCGTAGATGGGATGATAATATACAAATGAATAGTAGAGGAGAGTGTGAATGTATGTTTTGGATTTATGTGATCCAATAGGACCTATAGGTTCTAGTGTTTGGGGTTTTGTGACAACTGCTGTGAACATTATATTTTTGAGTGCGGTACAGCCAAGGGATCCGTTTTTCTGCGATGTGACGCCGTGCCAATGGACAAGTCGGTTGCCGATGGTTTGAAACAAAATTGTGGTCTCATCTTCGCGGGTTGTAGTGTCTGAGAAGAATATTGCACGTTTCAGCACTTGAAGTTAAGACTGCCAATTCGTGTCGAAATAGCAGGACCCAATTATTCTCAGTCACACGGCGTAATATCCCAGTAGCACAGACACCTCAACATTATATGTCTGTATTAGAACACTGCGATCAGTGTGAACTTGCCGTTGACAGTTGTGTCATCTGATAAAAGGGCATAAAGCAAACCTCTAATGTTTAGTTGCGATAGCCGGTACTTCGAGAGGAATCCTAAGGCGGTACCCCCCACCCCCCCAAAATAGGCAATTTACGGATAGCATAACATTAAGGCCCATGCACGTAATCATTGTTGTCGTTGGCACACCATAAGTATCACATATTCTGAGTGTGCGTTTGTAGTCTTAGTTATCCAACATTCAGTGCGCATGCGGCATACCAGGGTGCTGATAAGTCCTTAGCCCGACCCTGGAAGGAAACAAGCTACAGCGATCAAGATTTACAACACTATACCAAGACTTATGGCGTACAAACAGCAGGAATATATTGCTGTTGTTTGTAAGTCTTGGTATAGTGTTGTAAGTCTTGGTCGCTGTAGCTTGTTTCCTTCCAGGGTCGGGCTAAGGACTTATCAGCACCCCTGTATTGTAATCTGTGGCCTGGCTGACTCTACCATATTTTTCCACATTATCTCATAAACGGCGCGATGTTGGGTATAAAAGACTTACTGAACATAATGTGTGTATTTTGATTTTCTATACAGGTATTGTCTGAAACATTTCTCATTCTAAGAAGAATTCACCGAGATGTTATGATAATTATACGTATGTCTTCATGTAAAGTACCCGATATTCTTGTCAGATATTAAAGATAGTTGAATTTTCTTGGTAGAGTTTCGAGAAATCCTTGAATACGAAATTTCATGAATATCCACCCAGCGGCAGCCGAGTAGTTCAATGCGGACAGACAGACTGACGGACCTACACACGAGACGAAGGTAATGTCCTCATTTCTCAAATTTTTTTAACGTGCCTGAAATGAAATATTGGTTTTTATGTCTTCAATTTTGAGGCTTTTAGTTCAGTGAAGAAGTGCATTACACGACACATATTTAATTGATAGGGAACATAGTTTTGACAGTGAGTGTAGAATTGTGTTTCACAATACGTCTTCCTTTGACGTGCAAGTGTTGTTGAAGTGGCTTCTTTGCCTGGCTCCTAGACCTACAAGATGAAATGATAATAAGCAGAAAGTTATCTGCATCATTGGTTCAACTTTGTGACTGAGTCACCTGTCAAAGAGTTACGCTGAATCCCGTCTTTAAAAGTTAAGCTAGCGGAAGATACGAATGATATGCCAGATCTGCCGTCTTACATTCTGAATCGTACCCTTTACACTGGCGTGATTCTAGGTACGGAGGAATCACAAGGTACGTATTGGCTACACTGCCCCATCTGACATTGACATCTACTATGTATCTTGTCACCTTGTATTTCATACAACAGTACACGTCCTGAATACAACCTCTACTGGTCACGGCATGACTCAGGCAGTTACACTACGGCCAGTAACCGCATAAGCGTCCGTTCAATCTATGGCCAATAAACGTGGGATTTTTGGTGAACGGAATGACATTGGTAAATGTTTTTCTTCGACCATTTCTGTTTGTCCTTTCCAGTATAATTCCGCAAATGATTCACACACATTTGTCCAGGATCGACGCTGTATGTTCATAGCAATTTAGAGCACCAGGGAGCAATGAAATGAAAAGGACCGGGACAAAATTAATTTGCCCCTTCTTGGAAATCTTGTCTTAGTTCGGAGAATATAGGCTTTAATATTAAATTACGTGTAATGAGCAGACGGTATTTATTTTATGAAAGTTTCGAAAGTTTACTTTCTAGCTAACGAACAACCCTTCGGTATTATTACAAAAGCAGCATTTTAGTGCTGCATAATGTGAGGAAGATAAGAAGGAATGGGCAAGTACGTATGATAACAACGTGATGTGATTTTTTTATGCCATTTATGTGTCATGTGATGTGGAATTCGTCAGTACACTTGTTTTGAGATTTGTAAAGTCACTTTTCCGTCCAGTTTATTGGTCCGATCTTTCTTGAAGCTCAGAATTATTCAGAGCTGATAGCAGTATGTAAACGTGTCGCGTATTTAAATAGGAAGGTTGAACATTCATGGACTTTATTTCAGTGTGCATCTATATGCATGAAGCGGAACAGAGACAAACTATCTCAGGTTTTCGAACCAGAAATTAATAGCTAAATCCTGCGCAACATTTCGTGGCAAACGATCTTTTTTATGATTACGTGTTCTAAGCCCTCTCCAAATCATTCACGTACAGTAAGCATCACCCCTTGTCGATTGTCTGGGACAGCTGGAGAATATCCTCCACAAATTGACTACTCCATATAACGAGACGTGGTTACAAGGCTGTCACCTAAAATGCCCCTATGTTTCAATACAGACGTTTTATTGTTGTTTTGTTGTTCAGTGAACGACGTTTTCAGTAGCTAAAGTACTGTAATACCGAATGATAGCATGAAGAGGTGGACAGAATGCGGAAAGAAGCGGTCGTGGCCTAATTAGAAGTAAGGTAAAATGTAAAGTGCACGCTTGAACAGGCATTGAGGCTCTGTACAGGCCGTACGGCCCATAGGGTGGAGTTGAGGTATAGCTCTACTCTTTCTTGACCACGGCATTAGAAGGGAATGAAGGGTCAGCCCCACGCCCCGGCCGTCTCTATGCCCAGGAAAGACCCGGTACCCTTTATACAGGAGGCTGGGTGGGCCCCAGGGCCGGTCTGGAAAGGTGCGGAAAATCTCGCCTCCACCGGGATTCGATCCCCGGACCGTCCAGTCCGTAGCCAGTCGCTATACCGTCTACGCTACCCGGCCCACCTAATTTGAAGTACTGTCCCGGAATTCGCCAGGAGAGACTGAAAAGCCGAGCGCAAAGCAGTGTAGCTCATATCCTTTCGACTTCAGAACCCAGAACCATACAAATACGAAGCATCCGTTCCGACCACTCAACTTAAATTCTGTGTAATGCAGGCAATCAATTGTATAGCTGCGATAATAAAGTTTAAACACGAAGGGAATCGCTTTTGGCATGAATAATGTTTTGCATTTCCGACTTATCATTGTATTAAGGTACACTGTTGTTACTCATCATGGCCATAAGTCTGGTGTAATTGAGTGCCCGGGCCGGTAGAGATTTATGGAGCCACTTATACCATAATGGCACTGCTGAGTCTGAGAGTACTTGAGCTGACAGTATATTTGACAAAAGCTGTTACGTCAGCTCTGTATCACATGGTCATTTGTTGTTACAGAGTTCTGTTACTGGTCGGAAGAAAACTTAATTTAATATCTGTGGGTTTTTCTTACTGTCTAACCATCTGTTAACTCAGTGTCGTCAAAGAAACAGTAAGGATGGATCGACTGTCTTTCTTCACATTAGTTTTAGAATTGTTTGGCATAATTTAAAGTAATATAATATTATATAGTGTACGTCAGCACAATCACTTTTTTATATAAGGTAATACAAGGCTACATGTTTCGACTATAACCTAGTCATCTTCAGGCCTATATTAACAGTTGTGTTACCAGATGCTATGCACATTTTGGTATCCCATCTTGTTTACATTCGTTGAGTATATCTAATTAAAACGTTTGTCTAAAAGGTGCGATGTGCAAGTACAGGATTGGGGTACGTAAAATTGTCTCATAAAATGTATTTTACAGATTTGTCTAAAAGATTTTTTAAATTATATAAAATTCGTTCCTAACGGTGCTTTGCTGTTCATCAGTTTCGGATGTGGGTCTCTTGTCCTTGTTTTTGAGGCTGTGGGTTGCTGTATATCTATGGGTGATGTCGGGGTACGTCTATTTTGCTGTTTCGTGGGGGTGATGTGGTATCAAATGGTCTCACGCTCTAACTTTTGGATGGTATTGTCTGGTAAAACTTCCCTTTTGTAGCTATTCTTATATTTTAAATGGACGGATAAACTTCAGACAAATCTGTAAAATACGGATTTACGGGCTGCAGCCCGTACACTACTCCAGCCTAACCGCACCTAACCTCCAACATACAGCAAACCAAGAACGAAACGACCAATGTGGTAATCAACATTATAGTCGCGAGCTCCTGATGATGGACATAGTAATGCCCGAAACATGTTGAGCCCATAAGAATTACAATAAAATAACAAGTAGCATCTAGTTGGTTTTTTATTCTTCAGTTATCACAATGATGCACGGTCCAATAAACATCAAAGACACTGAGACTCTGAAGACTGAGGCAGCAAGCTCCGACAGAACATCTGTAGCCATTTATCAGTCTTCACTGTGGCATATTACAGAATTAAAAACGAAACTACTTGTTCTGTTTGGGGAGATATGCCATAGTGCCGAGTGGTAAACAGTTACAGATGCTTTGGTGGAACTTTCTGCCTTTGCGTTCAGGGTCCAAGATTCTTCTTCGAACCATACGAAATTTACAAATGCACTGTGGCGAATATGACGAATTTGAATGCTTAAACCTGGTGGTAAATGTAGTCGTCACGAAATTTAAAAGTTTGAAAATAATTTAATTCATTTAGTGAATTAAAATTTCAAATTTATCATACGAAACAAACGTACCCCAACGGTTTGCCCTGCTCAGTAGACATTAAAATTTCTCTTGCAGGCTGACAGCCAGCTTGAAGTGGCGCCTAAATTTAACTGGCATATTTTCCCCGAACTTTTTTCCTACTTAAATATGCAGGACTTGAAGCTTCAACTATATAGTATTACTAGAAACTGACAAATGAGTATCACTCGGACAACATTAGGATGTAATGTCCACTTGAATGTGTCTCGTTGTGATGAGGCCGATTTAATTTTCACAACATAGTCACTTAGATTTAGCCAATTACAATCTCAACATAGCAGATGTGGCCATTGTATTTTATTTAATAAACTGAAAACTGAGTTTCACTGCATATTTCATTACGAGTGCCATTAGTTGAAATGGAATATAAACGCATATAATTATGTGGGATGCCTTCCTTCGCTGTTGGACAGTAATTTTGCTGTAACATTGAGCAGTTTAGGAACTCTTCTAAACTAAATGTGGACGTCGTATGTAGTTTCGTGGTGAATACAGGGTGTCATGTCGTGGAGTGTCGTATTTTACAGTATTAGACAGACTCAGCCAAACACAGATCAATAGACATTTGGCACTAAGAAAACAGTGCAAATAACCTGGTGTTTAAAACTGAAAAGATTTTGTGCATGTGCCTGTATCAAATGTCTTCTTTACAAACTTTGTTAATGAGTACAAAATATCATGTGATTACATTTTCTCCAGTAAAAAAAAAAGTTAACATGTTTTGCAATAGTTACATGGAAAGGGATATTTGAAATTCTTTCACCTTTAGTCAGTTGCTTAGCTAGGTTTTTTTGGCACCCATGGCAAGTATTAAGAATGGCCTTCCGTAACACAAATTATGAACTCTACAAGAATCACAATCATATATTAAACCATTTGGCTCAATAATTTAAATTTTTTTGAGCGGCCGGCCGCATCATTTGCCCCCCCCCCGCCCCCGCTGCGGCTACGCTCATGCCTTTAATGCCCTTCTATAAAGCACTAACGAACTAAATTCTAAGGACAGTAACATATCCAAGCAACCTGCGGTGTTAATACTGTCCGGATATTGCCTGCTTCGTTGTAATTGAGATTCATGTTTGAACACCTAGCTAAATCGCCGGAGAATTCCTTACGAGTTCTGCTGCTCTGTTTCACTTGACTTTGTTTGTACTTGGCATACAAAGTTATATGCTGTTTTAAAAAATCACCGATTTCTCACTTCAACTCCAACGTATGATTTTAAGCACTAGGACGTACTGTAAATTCTCCAGTGCTTTCATTTCCTTATATCCAAACGTAAACATGACATCTTTTATTCTTGTAACGAGAGGACGTTGCACGTAGTGTTGTCTCCTGTTCTTTTGTCAGTAAAAGACTGTGACGTTGGTCTTTGTATTGCATAAGACAAAAATAATTGCTTATCGTTACTCTGTTCCCTTTCATAACTTGACTTCTATTCCATCTCCAGTTTCTCGACCCCCTAAACAACTCTTTCCTGCCCCCGCATGTTATAACAGTGTATACACGTAGCCTCAAGGGATTGCCTCCTTAGAAATTGTCTTTACACCTTTGAAAGTGGTTTGTTTCCTGCTTTTTATGCGGGAGTTACTTTCATGAATAATTCATCCTGCAATCAGCTCTTGGACGTGAAAAACGTCTACAGTACACAGAAATATTTGCTATAGCAGTGAGCAGGTGTCTTCTTCACGTGCATTTCTTTTCAATGCATTTTGTTCAGCATTTTTAATCTTTGTCCCATAATGACTTATGCTCTGCTACTTTCATTCTGCTTAATTTGATAAGTCAAATAATTCGTGAGTACAAATTGTGAATATTTTTATTATGATATTGTATTGTTTTACTTCATGTATGTTTCAAACCAAGGATACTTACTCAATTATTATACCAACTACTGCACATATATAAAATTTACACATTAAGACATTAAAAAATTAAAAATGCTCCGACATGTTTCGGTCCTAGGACCATCATCAGGGAGCCATATTGTCCTTGCTAAAGTCACACTATAAAAAGTCACATTAATTTCGCTGTACCAGTTGGGTATTGTGGCAGCATGTCGTGTTGTGTAATGTTATGTTGCGAAGAGTGCCCTGCAGGGCACTCAGCATGCCGTGTTGTGTAATGTTATATTGCGAAGAGTGCCCTGCCTTGCAGGGCACTCTTCGCAATATAACATTACACAACACGACATGCTGCCACAATACCCAACTGGTACAGCGAAATTAATGTGACTTTTTATAGTGTGACTTCAGCAAGGACAATATGGCTGCCTGATGATGGTCCTAAGACCGAAATATGTCGGAGAGTTTTTAATGTTTTATTGTGTAAATTTTATAGATTTTATATATGTGCAGTAGTTGGTATAATAATTGAGTAACTCAACAACATGCACGGTGTAACAATGAAAACAAGGATACTTACTTTGTGGATTATTTCGTCAGTAAGCCAAAGAAATCCTAGCAGAGCTCGTTAGGTCAGGTTCCTATCCCCTACATTTCTACTAATACAACGCTGATAGTACTAGGCCTATTATTGTTACTATACTCATTTGCTATGATGTGTATATAAGTGAAGATAACCACATTTTGTTTTTTTGAAGCAGTACCTCCGGGTGATGTCAAAACGATATCGGAAAATGCTGAAGTGATAGCAAACTTCCTGTTTGTTTCAGGTTGAAGTACTTTGGTGGTAACTTAACTTCAGCCAGTATACTGGTATTCGTTTGGAATGACAGAAAAGTCACGAAAATCACTAATAAAAAAAAGTGTCATCGGGAAACATTCAAAACAGCTCATGGCAAAAAGCAAGTCAGAACGTTACCGTTGAAATAGCCGGCTTGGTTAAGAATAGTAATTTGGCTGTTTACTTAACTCCAATTCTCTGGTTTGCTCTGGTTATATTACAGGGTCGGATATTGGGATAATTAGGTACGATAAATTGTCAGGAATGTGAAAATGGACAGCTGTTGTTTTTCTTAATGTAGGTAGACACAATATTTTGTAAGGAACTAAGGACATCCGGGATTACTCCCAATCAGGATTACTGGTTCCTCGACCGAGATTGCACAAGTGTGTGTTTAGAGAATGAGGACGAAAGGTATATAACACAAATTCTTATTAATATTGGCGTAATTTTCGGAAATCTGAAGAGAAAATTAGTTTCATAAAATCTGACACGAGTAACGGGTGCTTTACATGAATGATAATATGCATTTTTCATCGTTTATCGCTGAATTCTTCTTACAATGAGAAGTGCTTCAGACAAAACATGTAGAGAAAATCAAAACACATATTTTGTGTTTAATATTTTTTATCGTGCAGTTTATGAGATAACGTGAAAAAATATTGTGGAACCGAACATGCCACACATTACAATATGGCACATGCGCATTGCTTGCTGGGTACCTATGTCTACAAACACACACTCAGAATATGTAACACTTATTGCTTTCCACTGCAACAGTGGTTACGCGAACGCGTCTGAGTATTAAATGAATCGTACGTTGCCTGTCTTATTTATTAAGGTAAATCAGCCCCATTACAGGCCTGGACAGGCCCAGAGGGTTCCAGGAAGTTAAGGTTCCCAGATTTTAGTGACAACGGCACAGGATGGTGGTAGGTTGTCAGCCAAGCGCACCGGCCGCCTTTACCCCCAGGAAATGCTCCTGGTACTCATTTTTGTTAGAGGCTGAGTCGACCCCAGGACCATAGTGCGATCGGAGGGATTTTATGTCAATGAAAAATCCACTGACACCAGCTGGGATCGAACCAGCGACCTTCCGAATTATAGCACAGCACCTTAACCACTGTGCCACCGCGGTCCCCGGCTGTCTTATTGTACGTAAGGAAAATAGCTGAGGTCGAAACAGGTCAATTAAGGCCTCATCGTGACGAATTGTGTTAGTGATGATGAGGAATAGAACTGCAATAATTATGGTGAAAATATTAGGCTCCATTGTACAAAATTTATTCGCCAGTGCGACCAGGCGCTGATGATTTGTTCGCCCTGCGTCTAGAGAGACTTATCTGTATCCTTTGTCATATTTATCGTTTGATGCACTGTATTTGCTACATCTTCCACATAGTTTAATATTAAAATAGTGTGTGCTGTGTACGTACACTTTGATTGTTGCCCACTAAGGGTCTTTGTTTCTCAGAACAATAAATGGTTGCTCACTACAACTGTATTGAAGTCTTCTTGCTATTGAAGCCTGTTAAGTATGAGCTTTTAGTTTTTCGCAGCGGTGTGTAACTGATGGCGTTGGCCAGCAATCGCTGTACCTAGTAAACAAATATACCAAAAATAATCGGCTACAAGACAGTGCATTGGTTTCACCTTCAGGTGTATAAACGTCCGTGAAGAGCATTGTACATTTCGTACCCATAACAATGAGACCCCTACTTCGTTTCGAAACATCGGGAGCCCAATACCAAGTGAGGCAGCGTCATAACCCAGAAAAACGTTGAAGTTGGAACCTAGTTTTTTTAAAGACATTTTGCCTTAAGTTCGTGTTTTAAAGGATTAAATATTACTGTTTATACCTGTGCAAATAATTCACACTTGGAAACAGTAGAGTATTTAGTCAACAACAATTACTTGCATCTTTTAGGAATAAACATAAATCACTGTACTTACTAATGATTGATGGTGGTCAATATAAGAGATAAACGGGTTATAATCAGTGTGGAAATAAGAAACACCGGCTTCCTAGAACGTGCAAATAAGAAACGATACATTGGAATCGATGGTTCTGCATCAAGCGGAGGCCAAGAGAAGTATGCGTTAGCGTCTCTTGGCCTCCGCTTGAGGTAACACTGTCAAGATTGAACGTTTGATTCTTAAAAAAAAAAGAAGCAATTTTTGAAAATGAATTAATAAAGAAGAAGATTGCCTTCAATTCCGAGTCATGATATTCCTAAGAAGGATTACCTTGAAAACACCCCATTCTGTAGTTTAGCAGATCATGATGTCACAAACCAACCTTGCCATATTTACATGAATACTTTATTTGTAAGGTGTTAATTGCTGTAGGAAGGAGTAATCGAAGTAATGGGAAAGGTGAAGAAGCCTTATATCCTCAGCATTTCTTGATGATAATGGCTTGTGTTAGGTTAGTTCGCCTATAGTTTCGGGTAACTTGGCTGTGCCCATATGCAGTAACATCCACATGTCAGCGCATCTCTTCACGGTGTTGTCAGCACCGAACTGAAACAACATTAGTCACACACCCTTACGGACGTCCAGACACATTTACTTGAGATTGCTCTTTGCAGAATGACCGTTCGTTAGATCACTGTCTCTGTTTCATGTGCCGTCGGTGTATCAGTTATTTACTCACCAAAATTTCTTAATCTCTGGTTGTCGGTTACACATGACGCATTCATAACCTTGAAAAGCAAAGTCGGTATTCGAGTATTGACGGGTGGCACACTTTCCGTATGTTTAAGATACATCTAAAAGTAATAGATGTGGGTTCAAGTGAAGACTTTATCGTGCCGACGTCTAGTAACGTTGGCATTCTCTAAGGCTTTGTGATATCGGCTTCGATTTACCATCTTTTATCTTTTGTTTGAGAGACGTACTTTTGACATATCATAATGTCATGGGTGTTGCCTCTGCTGCGGATACAAGACGACGCTTTATTACTGTGATGTCTGTCATTGGGTGTTGTCTAAAGGTTAGCGTAAAGGTTTGCTACAGGAAGGTCCCTGGATCAATCCTAAGTCATGGTCTACAGCAATAGAAACTACCTGCCAGTAGTATGAAAACTAGTCGCCTGAAACGACACTAGAGCCGACTCATGCAGCATCATATAGGAACTCTTGAAAACGAAGGGTTTCTGTATAATATTGGTATAATTTACAGCTCTTCTTGCTAGAGTACCACAATGTCAACAACGTAAGGTGCCTGACAAACATCTTAAGTACAATGGAAAAACGTCCCCGCATAATAATTGTATATATATATATGTTTATATAATATAAAGGCTAATATATGAAGCCTTAATTCTGTTTCAACTCTTCGTGTGCCTCTGTCTAATCTAAGAACATAAGAAGATAGTGTACATGTAACGTAACATTGTGGCCCCTTCATGTCAGCATTGTTTCCATGGAAATGCAACATTAGTTTCCTTTATTTTTGACATGTATGTATCTGTCAACAGTGTAAAAGTGTTCAGTGGAAATGTTAGAATTGGTTCTCTTTGCACTGTTGTCGAGCTTCAAGATATTTCGTACTGCTGTCAATAATATAAACGTGCGTAGGTCTTCATGTAAAGTGCGCGATATTTTTGTCCGATTTTAAGTAAATTTTGATTTCCTGGACAGATTTTCGTAAAAGTTCCCAATATACGAGTAAAAGTTCATGGAAATCCGTCCAGGGGATGCCGCGTGGGGAAGATGGATGGATAGACAGAGATAGACGGAAAGATATAAAGAAGATAAAAATTTTTCACTGTTTTTGCGCGTTCGCACAAAAATTAAAATATTGAAAATTGTAAGTATACATGTTACTTTGGGCGGAGTTTTCTACTTTAAGGAGGAAACACATCCTACGGGCTCTCGTGAGTAAGGGGTTGGGGATAATATTAGTACGTAAGGGGGAATATGTGTCTTGAGGCTGCATAAATTAGCATTAGGAGGAGCTTCTTGATTTTCGATTCGTTGCGAAATTGTGTTAGGGCTATGGTATTTCTAATACTGAGATTGGCGCAGGTGGGAGAGAAGGTGAATTTCCCTCGAGATATCAGACCTCTTGAAAGATGTGGACGTTAATTGAAGAATAATATTTGGACGGGTACTACAGCTGTTGTGTTTGAGGTTCCGTGCTGGAATAGTCTGACCAGTGAGAGCGGTTGTTGGGGTACGGTGGCAGGCTGTCTTTAAAACGGTTATGAATCCGAAAATGGCCGCGAATTTTTTGAACAGCTGAGTGACTTTTTTATCTTCTGAAAGACTCGATGAAGTTGGTTACTTAACTATAGTATCAAAGCTCGTAACTATGAACTTGTCAGAATATGTGTAGACAGATCTTATCTTTCTGTATTCAGTAAATATGTGTTTCCAGTGAGATGATATGTTTATCGTAGAGAAGTTAACAAGTATGATTCAGGACTGTACATCAGTTCATTGCGGTGTTCAGACATGTGTGTGTGTGTGTGGTTATTTACACTGGCCTGTGCAGTCAGTGATTGCTGAGTTCTGTTTTCTGCATGCTTCATTCGAATACACTTGACAGTGAACTAGTGTGCTTCATTAATTAAATGCCGTCAGATTACTTACGTTGTTCCGCAAGAAGGGTGCGCCAAAACCATGGTTTCTTATCGGAAATGTTTATTGTTTGTCTCCTCTTTTCCATGGTGGTTACGAGTTTTAAATTGAAAGTTCGTAAAGGTTACTTTTGTTTTCTTTCTGTAAATTTCACTGAATCTGTACAATAGATACAAATTTTCTGTTGTGCCCTGCAGGTGATGTGCCAAATTTGAATTATTTTCTATAAAGTTTATGGCAGCAGAGGGGAAACATGTTTAGACATTGTAGACGTGACAAAAGTAAGTGTGAAGTTTTAATTTCGTTATCGATGTAAATTAATATTCAGTATGTGGTCTTGTCGGTGAACACCTAGGTTTCCGATTAAGATGCTGCATCCGCCTTAAGCATCTACTCTGCTGATTGAGGCAGCATGTTCCGATTAAATTTGTGTATGCACCTATAAGACTAAACAATATCACGACACAGAGGATCGCAATATGAACACCAGAACCAGAAATTTACATATAAAAAATATTATTATTATTATTTTTATACTTTCCAAGAGGAGTGTAAAAGAAGTCCGGACATCATTCAAAATTGAGGCGCTTTATACACTGACAGTTGCCTTTCTTTACGAAGTAGGTCTTTTGTTTATGGTATTATGTAGGTGGACAGAAATATTTCGACTTATGTTCATTGTTGACTTCAGCCTTTAAGATCGAGGTAGCATGCACCTCCAAAACGCTGTCAGCACCTACGAGTTTGCACGGTGTCGTAATCGAGACGACAGTAACACAAAATCTGACAGTCATTAAAACCTCGAAATTTACAACTGTGTCTCACTGAATAGCACCTGAGTCTTGTCTCTGTGGCCGTTGGTTCTTGCTACAAATTGTGATCTGTTCATACTGGGACTGTACTTTTGACTGTATGTAAAGATGTAGTCTTTTTTTGTCATAATTGTAAGGCAATTAAATACTATATGTTGATGATAAAATGACTAATAGTAATAATAATAATAATAATAATAATAAATGATTATGATGGAAAGGGTCTTGTAGAAGCTAAACAGGGATATTTAAGTCTAAGAAAATGTGTTCCTCCTATTTTAAGATTGTTCCTAAATTTAAAATTATTTAATGAAGTACGCCCTCAACATTTTTATCGGCATGCATAGTGCTCTGAAATACAGAGAAAGAAGGAAAAATTATGGAACGGTAGAAACTAAGAGCCTTCAACTGACATATATGAATATCTTAAACGCGTTAGCATAAAATAAAATTTAATATCTGCTATAACATTCCCCATGTTACCCTCGTCCTTCAGTTTTATTGCAACATCTTTGTTTGGCTAACTGTCGTTACGAGAGAAATTCACAGCTAACTTATATGCGTGATTAATTTAAGGAATAAATTTTATGCGTTTACGAATACAGCATTTAAGTACACGTGCTTGGAATATATATATATATATATATATATATATATATATATATATATATTATTTCAGAGATATTGTCTCTCATATTAAAAAAGAATATGTTTTTTCTCACACAAAAGATATTTCTTACAATAAAAATAGTGT
>Ga0123352_10011299_pt1 | contig 14063 bp, 8 predicted proteins | sample TergutLab28metaG_FD_89700 | JGI IMG/M metagenome (GOLD analysis project Ga0123352, IMG submission 89700) | Labiotermes labralis P1 segment gut microbial communities from Petit-Saut dam, French Guiana - Lab288 P1 | ecosystem: Host-associated > Arthropoda: Insects > Digestive system > Gut ...
TAAAGTTAACTTCGTGAAATTACCTTTAATTTGAATTTATCGGTGCTTAAAGCTGATTTTCGAAAATGCCACCGCCGGCCGCAACACAGGCTGCCGCTCGGTTGTGAACCGCGCGGGTAGTACTTAGTACCCCACCTTTCCCCGCACACCTTAGGTACCGCCCAAGTGTCTGTAGCTGGCTAAAAATAGCAACCCGCCAGCTGATAGACGCAGTTCACACGAGGACGTGTACGGGAATTAAAAAACGGTCATAACTCCATAACCGTCCAAAACCGAACACATGCTTATATGAACTTTTTTGATCGCAAAGACCTAGGAAATCACCTCCTGCAGTTATGCCCTAAAGTCGTGAAACACCCTGTATATGCTGTGTGAGTTGTATTTGGGGAAGAATACCTGACTGTGTAGTGTGATGCTTGTTGTTCAGTTAAGGTCTGTACTACTGGATTTCTGTTTGCAGTAAATTAATGTCAAGGATAATGAAGTGTGCAAAATCACAAAAAAACAGAATACCATAACTTCATTATTAAATTGAACTCATATATTATTGATTCCTGAAGGGATACAGTATATAATTATTTTTTTGAGAATAATACATTCATACTTCACAGCTTGCATGATAGAAATGTTTCAAACAAGGATTATGCAATTAACAAAATGAAACTGCATTTACATGGAGTTTGGTGAAACAGTTATGTCTCTTTCCTTTAAAAAACAAATTATGTTAATAGTTGGACACACCAGAGGTATTAATCACACTATTCACAGAATGTATGCTGTATTAGGTATGCTTTCAGTAAAAATTCATGTATTTTGTTTCCAGGGAGAAAGAAAACTTAAAGACCATCAGTGCAGTGAGTGGACCAACAGTGAACTGTTGCCTTTAGTTTCTGAAAGAGAAGAATCAGAAGTGATAGCAAACCTAAAGGCCCATATTGCAAAATTACAGCAAGAACTGAAACTGAAAAACGAGAAACTGGTGGTGAGTTGATTTATTTATAAAAGTGGTACAGCAGTATTAAATAATAGCCAGGTGATTACATTCAAGTATTTCATATGTTGTTAGTATGCATGTTAATTGCTTTACATGAGCTTTTGTGTGTGTGTGTGTGTGTGTGTATGTTTATGCTTTTGCATTGTACTTGGAAGTGGAATAAATATTATGCTTTTATTTAATAGTTACACTTCAAAAGAATATTCTGTTCAAACAATTTTTCAGTACATAAACTTTTTTATATTTCTTTCCTTTGTTAAATAAATATTTATGTGCTTATTTAAATTATTTTTTTTAAAATTTTGTTTAAACCTCTTTCTAATTTTTCACACTCCTTTCCTTGTATTTTTGTTAATGGTACCACCAAATCATACATTTGTCTGAAATACGTGTTTTATGTAATGATGCTGTTTGTTGCCAGCATCGTATAGTGTCAGTGGTAGATGAATGTAAGGTATGGGGCATTGGTGGAATTACACTGACAGGAAAACTGAAGTAATCAGAGAGAAACCTGTCCCAGCACCACTTTATCCACTCCAACTCGGACATGAACCAGCCTGGGATCAAACCTGGGCTGTTGCAATGAGAGGCCAGTGACTTAATCAGATGAGCCATAGCACAGTCACGTTTGTCACAGATTTCATTGCATAACAGATAGCTTGTCTGTTACATAAACTGATGTTACAGCTTTACTGCTTTAAGATTTCTAATTTGAATTATCATATTGTGAAGGAAGGGATTTGTTATAATGTGAAGAGGTTTGTTACAATCCTGGTATCTTAGAATTAAGGACCATATTTTGGTCCACAGAGAAAAGAAAATTGCACTGGCATGCATTTGCACAAAGACATGAAAATCTGTTTTTATTTGGACCTGTATTCTGCAAATGAGGTAGTCTTCTTAACTGCATGTTCAGATATATCATATGAACATTTCATTGCCATGGACTGCTAATGTATTGCCCATACATATGGTATTTTGTGGTATGTGTGGACTTGTGTTGGTTGGCTTCCCAGTGAAGGTGTAATTTCCTGTGTGCAAATGTCATATGCAAACTATTACAACAGAAAAATGTGCTGAATTACAGAAATACTAGAAAGCCAGTAAGGGAGGATGATCATTGTGTCTAATTACTATGGTAAATTGTATCCCCTTCCCTTTGTTCATCTGTACTTGCCATTCATGGCTGTAGCACCGTGTTTTGGATGATGTAATTTCTGTTTCTGGTACATGATCTGTGTATAATGTAGAAAACATTTAGTGCCACCTGTATCTCATGATGGCCTGACTTTTGCTGGCTTAGTGTGGGCTTTTACACCACTACCAAATGAACACAAAGGGACCACAGTATGGCATGCTAGACCGTTCAGCAGTAAATTTTATAGAGACCAGCATATGGTGTAGGATGACAAAGCTTACATCAGCCATAAAGAAATACATTTTACTGATGAAATAAAGTGAAATGCCAATTTGATGCAACTAGGTAATTTTATTGATGTATTCTTAGCTCGACATGTTTCGGGTACATGCGCCCATCATTAGGAGCATTAGATGTTGAGTTGCAGCATATGGTTTTCTGCACCAAGTTTTTGCTGCAGCTCAACATCTAATGCTCCTGATGATGGGCGTATGTACCCGAAACTTGTCGAGCTAAGAATATATCAATAAAATTACCTAGTTGCATCAAGTTGGCATTTCACTTTATTTTATGAGGAAGATGCAAGGTCAAACAACCCTCAAGTTCACATTTTACTGAACCTGAAAGTACATTATGTTGATCACAGAAGTCTCTTTTTCTTTAAAAGCAGTAGTATAATGATTGTCCTCCCATCAACACCCAGATTATTGTGTAGGTTTTTTGAGTTTCTGTATGCATATCTCATCATGTGTATGCAACGTGCCTTTCCACCTCATTCTCCTTGATTTGTTACACATTATCTTTAAATAATGATGTACATACAACGTACATTGGTGACATGAAATATGATGCACATTATGCAAATGTGCAAACTGTATATATCATAAAATATATGTACTTTCTATAAGACTTGAGATATTTAGTTAAAACCCTGAGATGAGCAACCAGTACGGACCCTTCCATCTCCCAGGTGTATGCACACTCCCGTATGATACTTTCATCTAGGCCACAGTATCTTTCTGTCACATTCCGATGTGTTCGCTTTTGTGTATAACTTGTTAGGTTGTTTTGCCAAAGGACTTGGAGTGGCTTATGAAGGGATAAAGAAGTACCTGCTTGACATAAAAAGGGAGGCAAGGATTTGCGCTACGCAAACATATGTCATGTGCAAAGATAACTAGATGGTTGGTTGTGTAACTTGAAAGAATGTATGTAATCACCAGTAGAATACACTTAGAAGTTGTGTGGTGTTAGTGCTCTTAACAGTAGTGTTTCTGTTCTTGGGGAACATTGCTTCCAGTTGGACCTAGAATAGTGGGCTTATGTCATATTTTACATTGTATTGTGGTAGAAACTACTTAGGAGCATCCATAGTAAAGTTTTCAGTACTTAAATACTTTTATCATAGTATGTTTCCACATAAAAAGGGAGCTTGTAGGAGTTTTGTCTTAGTATGCATGTTTACTGAGGATCTGATTGCATGACTTCATTATTTTAATGCCTAGTTGTATTCCTTAAATCCTCCTTAACGACATTTTCAGTGAGATATTTTGTGAACAACTGAAATGAATCACTCACGTTAATGAGATTTGAGGGTCCCATGGTAATGAATATTAACCTTTAACTGTTAAATGACCTATGTTTGCACATGCAAATGCATGTAAAAGAAAAACCCCTACAAGTTTTTTCTTTCTTGTACCTATTATTGTATGTGTAGAGGGTTATTGTTGCACCTGATCATGCTTAATGGCATATACACACTTGGTAGGACTCCCTTGGACAAGAGACAAACATCCGTGCCCCCATTGGGATTCAAACCTGCAATCCCCCCAAGCAAGCAGCTACCGACTTAGACCGTGTGGCCACCGGGATCAGCCCCCAGAAATTTAATTTATTTAGGCAACAAGGAACTTCACTGCATTTTTAAGACAGCTGCATAATCTGTGTTTTAATTTCCAAAAAATTCCATTTACTTCATAAACTTATCTTTTTCTGTTCAGATAATAAGCTTTCCATAAACAATGTGCTAAAATTTAAGTACCCACCTCAGGTGGATAAAGATTAATGTAAATATTTTCATAGCCATAATACTTGAGCTGCATCACAAGTGTGATAACTTGCTTTACCACATCAGGTTTAGATCTCTACCAGCCACCTCTCCAGTGGATGTCAATGGCATTTTTTTCTCCATTGGTATAGTGGTAAGCAAATGAAGAGACTGCTTCACCTCCAACCCCATGTGTGCCTACAAAGAATGATGCTTACACACAAGGGAAACTACCCTTTTATGAATATGAATGTGATTAAAAATTTTGGCTGCTGGACATATGAATTATATAGGGGAGGGCTCCATGCAGAGCATATCAGTCCACTTGAAACTGGAAGCATATAGAAACATCACCATGTAATACAAATCGAGGTGGTATAATTTCCAGAAACATTTTATGCTTCACAACCACAGCACTTTAGATACATAATCATGAAGTAACTCAATGCTGATATCGTATCATTCTTTGTTAGTCATTTTGGTCAGTATCTGATCACTGCCACAGCCAGTGCAGCCAAACAGTGTGAAATTAAATCTCTGTCAGACCTAACATAATACATTTGACTGCACAAAGGAATTTTAAAGTAGTCAAATGATAGTCTTGTGGGTTTTGATAGTGAGCATGATTGTAGGCAGACATTGAGATTTCAGAGGAACATGCTGTTTCTGTGTTCAGAGTGGCAGAATTATGTCTAGGTAGATGCTGAAGTATTTCTGGGAAAGGAATTGGTCAGATATTAAGGTAGATTGCTAGAAACGTGGCCATTCGGAACCACAGAAAGGGAAAGGGGAAAAATCTTTTTCAAAGGAATTTGGAATGGTGAATTATTAAAACTTGGAAATAGGATAATGAATGGCCCTTTTCAGGGTCCCAACATGGTGAGAAATGTGAATGAGGGTAGTGTTTGTTATTACAGATATACACCCATTTTCCAGTCTCAGGCAGGTATGAAGTGAACATGGGAAACAGGAAGTCATATTTACAGGGGCACTGCAAAGAACAGTTGCTCAGGGGGGTGAGACTGTTCCATCTTTGGGAACACCTTTTGCTTCCTTCAGGAAGTGTACATTAGGCTTATATGACCTGCACAGGAAGAAGCTGTCCTCCAAGTTAGCATATTCTGCCTACAGCCATGTACAAAGTCAAAACCCCAAACATATAATTTCATTGATACCTGCCATGAAAGCCTGAAAACCTGTAAGACTTTAAAGTAATTAGTATGGCAGAATTAAGAATGATTTGTTTTTACACCAGAATGAATGTTGAATTTTCTCGGTGCATCATAGTAAAATGTATGTCAATTTCCATATCAAGGAAGTCTGCAAAGTATATATGGATTTTGCTTAATGCTTTATGAATTTTGCTTAATGCTACTTAAAGGTAAATGAAAAATTTAGAATTGCCATTGCATGCTTTTCTGGATTAGGTTTGCGAGACAGACCGAAGCAGACTAAAGGCAAATTTTAGCAAGAATCCTCATAGTGTAGCTGCAGAAGATCAAGATAAAGAAAAATCTGTGAAGCAAGTGCAGGGTCATTTGAAACAGGTAAGGTTATTCATTATATACCATTATATTCACATGAATAATGAATAGCTGTTATACAGATAGTGTGACAATGTGTTAGGTGTACCAAACACATTACCACAATTTTATTGAGCATTGGTGACTTCCATAGAAATGTGTTACAAATCACAAGCAATATGAAATTAAACTGGCTTTGAGGAGTTAATATTCAGTAGAGCATATACACATTATGAAAAAGATGCTAAGTGAAATACAATGGAAAGACAAGGGTACACAAATATAAATGCACATTTGTGTAAGAAAAGGTGATAATACAATACAGTGGAAAGGAGGGAGTGAATTGTTTGTTGAGTTAAGAGTAAAAGAAAGAGATAATTTTAATTTGCAGTGAGGTGAATGATAACTATAGTTTCATAAACACTTCAAGATTTAGGATTTTAATGACACTGGGACTACAGTTTGATAAACACTTCGCAAGATTTGGGATTGTAATGACACTGGGAGACAACACTCCAGACACAACAACTCTGTGGGACACAGCCCTCTTCGAGAATCTTACAGTCTGAATTTGACGTTCGGTGATTGTGTGTCGTGATAAATTCTGATAATAAAACAAACTAGATGCACTGATTCCTAAAATTTATTTTTGGAATAAAACTATACATGTTTCAGACAGTTCCTCTGTCCATCATCAGTTTTTCACTGTACACACAGCACTGGTATATGTCATACAGGTTTGCTGACAGCTTGTGAGCAGGATCAGGACGGAACTGCTGTTCCATCCTGATCCTGCTTGCAAGCTGTCAGAAAACCTGTATGACATATACCAATGCTGTGTGTACAGTGAAAAACTCCTGATGATGGACAGAGGAACTGTCCGAAACATGTAGAGTTTTATTCCAAAAATAAATTTGAGTAATTAGTGCATCTAGTTGGTTTTATTATAAGAATCTTACAGTCACTCGGTCATATTTTCTGCCTTTTACGGAACTCTGCAGTTTGTCATCATGTGCACAGAAGCCCACACCCTTTCTCTCCAAGATAATTTTAATATTATCCTCCATTTATTCCTACGTCTTCAAAGCAGCATATTTTTTTCATATTATCTCACAGCATTTTTATGTATTCCTCATCTTTCCCATGCTTACTATCTATTCTTACCATCTCATTCTTATTTACTTGATCATCCTACCAATAGTTGATGAATATTAAAGTGTATGTTATCTCCTTATTATGCAGTTTTTGCAGCTTCCTTCTCATCTCCTTATGTCCAAATTCCAATATTTTCCTCAGTGTTTCAATCTTAGGCACTCTGAATCCATGTTCTTTCCAGTAAATTCCAGAAAAGCATTTTATTAAGCAGTTAATTGGCTTCTTTTACTGTGAGAATTATTTTTTAAATTTTAGCACACCCTGTATATAAAATGTGAATAATACAGGAGCCAAATACATTAGAATTATGAAACAAACTGCATTTTGAAGAGAAAAAAACGGAGAGTATATACCATGTTTAAAATATTCAGTAACCTATATTTGCTGAATAAATATATAAAATGCAACTTTAGAGGTTAGCGGTGCGGTAAGACCACTATAGTTGACATTAGGCGTCAAAAGGTTAAGCATTTCTAATAATGTATCACAATAATATGTCCATTTTGAACACAGCAATTTTTTTATTTATACATAGAGACTGATACATTAACAAATTACTTACATGTTTTGACTCATGCATTCCATTATCAGGCCATTTCAGAACACAGTACTTATTCTTATATTAGTTGTTCTTTAACCTTTTGGAGCTGAATGATGTTTACACTATGTTGCAAGTTGCTGGGTCCAACTCCTAAATGACGCAGCATATGTCTGCAAATTATGGCCATTCTTGTACAGCCCTGTTGGGAGATCATCCACATGCTTTTGCTTTTTGTAAGAGATTGCATGGAAAAAATTAAATCATGTAATTTAAATCCCAGGTTTTGCAGATTACACAGGAAATTTAATTCTGGTGCCATAGGTCTAAATATGTAATGTTGTACACACTGTTTGTCTGGTTATGCAGTTTGAATTGTATTTGTGGTTATATTTCTTTTGTGAAAAGAGGTCATTGCAGAAAAAATGGTATCAGATTTAAGGTTTCAACTTATATGCCGGAACTTAGATTAGGTTTAGAATAACATGTAATGAGAACTGGATTGTGCAACTGAGGGCAGTAGCTGAGTTGCAGCCACCACAGCAGAAATAATCCTGGAATAAAACTACTATGGCCCAACATTGTGTGCTTGAACTTTATGTTACAATAGAACCAAGGACAGTCCGTACTAAATGGTGAAGGAAATTTGACAGGAAAGGTGTGCACTTGAACTGCAGAGAATATGTTAACCCTCTGAAGACCAATCTACATGATATTCACTACCCAGAGATAGTACAAAACCTGAATGACACCACACTTCATGCAGCATGGATGCTGGAACTCTTCATTTCAATATTCATATTGAAGATAAATTTATACACAAATTATTTTATCTGAAAAGATGGAGTGCCCAACCTGTAAAACTCCTGTCTTTTATTTCGGACGTTCCCATGTCAAATTTCAGCTGGGACACTAACTATCCTCATTGTTTTCAAAGTTTCCTCAGCCCTTCAGGTAAATGCCAGGTCAGTACCTACAACTGGGCCTCAACCACTTCCTTTCACATCCTTTCCAGTTCATGATTCACTGAATGTGCCAGTCAACACCTGATCCTGGATGGTGTAGTCAATGTCCTACAGAACATTCAGGATGGCTGTGGGGCCCACCAGACCTCCTATTCAATGGCTGCCAGGGTTTCTTTCCACAGGGGTAAAGTGGCCAGGGCATGAAGTTCACCACTCACCTCCACCCAATGCCAAGGTGAAGAAGTGGAGCTATACCTCTACTCCTGTAATGTCATGGCATGGACAGGGACAACTTAGATTTTTTTGTACCAGTCAAAATTATAATTTGCGCTACTGACAGCACTATTAAATAAGCGACAAATAAATACAATTGAAAGGAGACCAATGGGGAGACCTAGGAGTAGATGGGTGGATAATATTAGGATGGATCTCCAGGAGGTGGGATGTGGGTATATGACCTGGATTGGGCTGGCCCAGGATAGAGACAGGTTGCAGACGCTTGTGAGTGTGGTAATGAACCTTCGGGTTCCGTGAAATGCAGGGAATTTCTTGACTAGCTGCAAACCAGTTAGCTGCTCAAGAAGGACTCTGCACCATGGAGTAAGTAAGTAAGGATCATATATACCATTATGGTTCTGCTTGTTTGTGTTTAAGCATTATACTAAACTAAATATGAAACATCTAAAGAAAGTGTAATAAAGTATACTCATCTGTAGTATTATCACTTTGTAAGTCCATTTTATGAGCATGAAAACTCCCTCTGTTATGTCAGTCCCAGTCTATTCCATGGACAGTCCTGGAATTCTCCTGTAACTATGTAATAATGTGCAAGTTGCTGTTTTTATGTCAGTTACATGGTTTTGGTGGCAAACTAAACATATTCCTCACAAAAGATTATTCCACATTTCAAGTAACTGCCACAGAAACACACTTGGACTGTGTAACCAATCTGTATGTCTACCATTTTAATAACTGAAATCTGCATTCCCCTCCCCCTGTTGTGTGACTTGTTTTATTTCTTCAGGTTGCCAGGGGGCCAGTGTCTTACAGAACAGATCTTATTTCACAGGTGTTCGAAGTGATTCGAAGGGAAGTCCTGCAAGAATTACTGGAAGAAGGTGGCAGCATCTCTAGTCAGAAGGAATATTACAGTAGCCATGACCAAAGTACTGGAGGACAGTTTGATCTCACAGATGTGACTGATGATGGAAGTATGTCAAGAGTTACCAATTTTCCTTTTCTGCATACCCCAGTCCCATCAACATTGAATGGAATGATCACTGACCCTCTAGATAATACCAAAGACGTTGAACAATTAGAGAAACACTGTAGGGACTTAAAATCCCAGTTAGATCTAGTTAAGATTGAAATTCTGAAAATTATATCTGAAAAGAAAGCTTGTTCCAAAGAAAACTGTGCCTTGAAGATTCACATATCAGACTTAAAGAATCGGCTTCATGTGGATGAGGTACTGCAGGATGTTTCATGTCTCCATTTATCTCAAGCTGATCCTAGGTTGGACAAATGTCAAGAAGTGTCCAGTGCTGTCAGAGAAATAAGTGATGCATCTGAGTGTACAAGATCTGATAACAGTGGTGATACAGTAAATGAATCAGTTTCAGTGAAACAGGTGACTCTAGAATTTAGCACACTAAAGGGCAGTGAAGTGGAGGTAGCCATAGTAGACAATGATGTGCCTACTCTAGTAAAAAGTAACAAGAAACATACTGAAGAACTGGTGACATATAAGGAAAATGAGCGTAATGAGAAAGAAAATTTTGATTTACCTGAAGAGTCTAGTGAACACAATAGTGGTGTAAAATATAGTGCCTCTAGTTTAGTGCTGCAAACACACAGCTCATCTAAGACAATGAAGACAGAAGAGGAGAAATATTTGAAAGAAATTACAGACTTGCGGGAGCGGTGCCGTGAGCTGGAGAATAGTCTGGAATTATTACGTCAGGTAGGATTGTTGAATATGTTTCTAACAAGACAGCATGTGCTGCACCATCATTTAATATAGTATACATTGAAACCTCTTTCATATATTTTTGGCACTTTTTATGAAGTAGAAAAAAAGACTGTCTTGCAGGGAAACTATGTCTAGCCATCCGTCAGTGTAACCTAGTATTAATGACTAAACCATTCGTCATACTTTCATGGCATTAGGTACAGGAGTTTTTAATGGCCCCCCCCCCCCTCGTTTCCCATACTTAAAAGAATAAATGAACTTCAGTTTGTATTACTTTCCATATTTCTTGACCAGTGTGGGTGAAATTCAGTACAGATCATCTCCGCATAATGATACTCGGCGGTTCCAAGTGTCACGAAAATCACGGCAATGAAAGCCATGCTTTACTTTACAATGTAAGTGAAATTTTGTCCTTATATTATACACTTTTCTTGCAATCTGGAACAAAGTCAGTACAAGAGGGATTGCAGGTTTTGTGAAAACTCAAACATGAGAGGCCATACTTTTTCTTATGGGTGTAAATGAAATTACATTTGCATATGTACCATAAAACCATGACATTTTGAGAGTAAAGAATGCCTTGGTAAAGTCTGTGTACATCAGGGCCCACCCACACTGTTTGTAGTCCTGTCAAGGATCTTACTACAGGGAGCATAGCCCCTCATAGAGTCAGTCTCTTTAAAAAGTATGATATAAAAATATTAAATGTTTCTGGTTTTTCCTTCCTTTACCATGTTACCATGAGGTGCATTCTTGTGGCAGAAAAAGACAACAATGGCTAAAAGAGAACTGCACATTGCTGTAATATGAGTTTCAGATGCTTAGCTTAGCTCATGTTAACTGGAAGAGGAAATAAGAGGGCAAACACATATAATTCATATGTCTTCAATGTAATATTTCTCACAAAATAAGAGGCACAGGAGTTAAAACTAAACACATTTTACTAGGTTACATAATCCAGTCCGTCACCTACACCTACAGTTTTCATATGTTCAGTGAGGGTAGCATGGAAGGTGTAACTGCAGCCACAGCAGCTTATATCCTCCCAGCAAGTTCCGGCAAAGTGGTGGGTACTAATGGAATGTAAACAGCATTCTTTATGTGCCCCAAGAACAAGAAATCTGGTGCGAGGACAGGGGAACAAAATGGCCAAGTTATAGGGCCGCCTCTGCCAATCCATTTCTATGGAAACTTTGTATCCAAGAAGTCCCAAATTGTAACTTGAGAATAAGGAGTGCTCCATCTTACTAGGACAGCATGTCATTAGGAATTACTCTGAAATGCTGAGGTACAATTCCATTCACATTAGTTTCGGTGGCCGATACCGGGACGTTTCGCTTTACAAATGCAGCTACCCTCATTGAACAACTTATGACACTTGTAGGTGGAAATTTTCTTCTAAAATTTCCAACCCAACTCCGCACAAAGTCATCTCTGCACTGTTACCGCAGATTCAATTCGTGTCGTAGGAATATATGTAATCTCTTGACGCCATTTTTCACACTCGCTCTGTTAGCGCCGCTGGTGGCAAGATTTGGAAACCCATGTAGCGCGATTTCAAAACTTCATCATTTTACGTACCTGAATACGTTTTGATTTAATTCCTGTGTCTTTCAGTTAATAGCAGCATTACATTTAACCTCATTCTGTATATTACATTATGGTCGTATCAAGATGCAGAGTTTGAAACTATTAAAGGAACATATGAATAGGTGTACCATTTTTTTATATATTGAATGCAAACTAACTGCAAGTTTAATAATCACAGTGATAGTACAGTATTTCGCTGCTCAAGCTCCTGCATGTTTCGACCGTTAGCAGCCGATGCTCAGAGAGAACAACTGTTACAAAGGAATTATATTGATGGAGGTACATCTCATCAACATACAGCACCATTGATGTTCATATATACAATCAGTGATTAGTGTGTTAATGAATTACATTAAAATATTGTGATGTTGCATATAATAGTTAAAATAAGATTAAAATTGTAGATGGATACAAATGGCATTGCACTGATATTAACGCTACTGTTTATAGCATCAAAACATTGGTATCTGTGTCCATCATAAGAAAAGAGAACATTTCCCACTTATCAATGATAAGAAAGAGGACATATAAATAGTTACAATTCGGTGCATGTAGTTAGAGTTCGGTGACGGGCTAAGTGTCACCGACGTGAAACAAGAGAAATTTTTTATAGGTTTCTACAGTATTTGTCCAAATATGCTAAATACATGCTGTACATAAAATTTATTCCATCCTATAATTTGTCACATTCTTCATGAAGTTTCTCTCTACCTTTCTCCACTAGCAGTTCTTTAAATTTCATGGTTATGAAATTCAGATTGAGAGATTCTCTAAGCATGTTTTTAACTGAATTCAAGTTGTTCAGAATATCCACACTGAAGTTTTCCAAGATATTCCAGGTCAGCTGCTGAACACATGTTTTTGTTGTTTGACATGGAAAGTGATAATATAATATTATGATTGTGTATTTATTAAAAAATAGCATCTATGTGTGTGTGTGTGTGTATAAATATATATATATATATATATATATATATATATTGCATTTTTAGTACCATTGAAATATGCAAAATCTGTAAGGATAACAAATAGTTAAAACCTTGACATTTCTACAAATTAAAAAAAAACAGACCAGATAAAAAATTTTGGATGAAAAAAGAGGATGTATCCAAGAAACAGAGGATGTATTGTATGCCTACATGTAAAGAAGTATGTAAGGAGTCTAATTTATTTCCTTCATCCAGTTTATTTTACAATACATTGTGCTAAGTAATGGGAATTTCCAGCTATTTAGTCTTTGAACGAAAGCATTCAGAAGCCACAGTGTACTTTGTATGAAATTAAAGAAACCAAACTCATGAAAGTGAACAACTTTCTTGTGCATGATTAAATGTGAAAACGTTATGCCATTGTACACACACGTTATTTCTGTAAATTTGATATTTTCTTCACAGTTGAGATATAGCAATAAATATGACAGCGTTGTAGACTGATTAACAACATACGAGTATGTGCCATCTACTGTTTGCAGATTATGTAACACTGAATAACATGATGGTTTTATGAATGCTGTGGAATGAAGCAGCTGTAGTCTATTGGAGGGCAGTGCCCAAATATTTATGTGGAAGGACATATGAAAGGTACAAATTTCCTTTTTTAAAATGTTGTCCCTGGTTTAAGATTGGAACTTGGAACCTCCTGAATATGATGCAGGAGCGCTACCTACTTGACTAGAGTATTCTATGTATGACATAATCACATGTTTGTTTCCGTTGAAGGAGTATGAGAAATGTGAGGACTACTGGGCGAAGAAATTGGATGAAGAACGCCATCTGTACGACCAAGAACAAAAGCTCAGTGATGAAAAGTTCTCAGAATTGATGTCCAAGATACGAGAATATGAGGAAATGTTGAGTGCCCAAGAAGATAGCACAGCTGACAGTGACAGACTGTCAACAATAGAGGAGCGAGGAAGTCTTGAGAAGCAGGTAATTATACTGCACAAGGTTATCACATTCTCTGTGACTGTAGATTTATTTCAGTATTTTACTGGATAAATGAACAATAAACAAAAAAAAAAAAAAAAGAGTAAAATTAAAAAAAAAAAAAAAAAAAAAAAATTTTAAAAAAAAAAAATTAAAAAAAAAATTATTAAAAAAAAAAAAAAAAAAAACCAAAAAAAAAAAAGAACAAAAAAATAA
>Ga0123352_10011300_pt1 | contig 14063 bp, 12 predicted proteins | sample TergutLab28metaG_FD_89700 | JGI IMG/M metagenome (GOLD analysis project Ga0123352, IMG submission 89700) | Labiotermes labralis P1 segment gut microbial communities from Petit-Saut dam, French Guiana - Lab288 P1 | ecosystem: Host-associated > Arthropoda: Insects > Digestive system > Gut ...
TAACACGGTATATGAAAGTGTAGAAGGCGTGTTATTTACGCGTGGTCAGACAGAGTTAATCCGCTATCCGCAAGCAAGAACAGATGCGGGATTTGCGATACCAGACACAGTAACCACGATACGCGCAGGTGCATTTGAAAATGCAGCATACCTAACCAACGTAATAATACCCGACAGTGTAACGACGATAGGTAACAGCGCGTTTCGCAACGCGAATTTAACCACGGCACTATTCCTTGGCAACCCACCTGCCACACTTGGCACAAACATATTCTCCAACAATGCGTCAGACTTCATAATCAACTACACTGCAACCTCAACCGGCTGGACAACACCAACTTGGCGCAATTACAATGCTGTTTTACTAAATATCGACCGTCCTGTTACGCCAGGTGCTCCCGTGCTTGTGGAAAGAACGTCAACAAGCGTTACCCTGCGCTGGATGCATTCTGTAAGCAACACCCCAATAACCGAATACAGAGTTTACCGCGACAATGTTCGCATTGCCACAGTTGAAACAACATCATTTGCAGACACAGGGCGTACGCCTGGCGTTTCCCACAACTACCACATAGTTGCAGTAGACGCTGGCGGCAGAACATCCGTTACAAGCGACACCACCATCATGTACGCGGTTACACCACATGTCGAAACATTCGTACAGCTTGCAGCCTCCTATGTTGTAGACGAACGTCACTCCGTTTCGCTAAGGGCATATATCGCAAACGAACGCAACTTGCAAGGTATTACGGGCGTGTTCCAATACCGTGCTGCTAATTCCCCCGCGTGGAATCAAATCCCAACGGGGCGCGCAGCGGGGGTGCTTCATGGAAATTGGGCAATACGTGACCTTGATATTGGCGAATACATTGTGCGTGTAAGTATTACAGACGCATACGGCAGCTACACATACATGGAGCAAACTGTAAATCTTGCAAATGTCCATGTTTGCTTTGGCGCATGGACGGTTGAACGCACCGCAACCATTCTGCAAGAAGGGTTAAGATATCGCCACTGCGTGGGATGCGGAGAATGGGAATATGAAATCATGCCGCGCACCACAGTTGATGCATCGCAATTGGATGGTCACGGAGTTGTTAATTTTACAATCGTCAACAGCGCAACGCTAGAGCCTGTTCCCAATGCATCAATCTTTATTGCAACGCCGAATGACGGCGAAGGTACGATATTTACAAACGCAAGCGGCACCGCAAGCCAACCATTACCCGCAGGGCCAGTAAGCGTTTCCGTTTTTGCCGAGGGATTTATTTTGCGCACACTTTCGCTATATATAGAGCCTGGCGTTCAGTATTTGCCGCCAATTGGTATTGGCACAAGGCCATTGCTGGAGGGGCAACTAACGTCGCGCCGCTTGTCATATGACGAAATTGTCGAAGCAGGCATTGATACCGGCGCACCCGGAAATAATCACATAGTACGATACACCGTGCGTATGCAATTTCGGGCAGAGGTGGATGCAGAGGCAATTCAGTTTCCTATTTTGTGGAACGGTAACGGTCAGTTTAGCTTCCCGCCAGACGATAACGAGGAAGAAGAGGAAGATGAAGAGGTTGCGTATGGCGAAGCTGCAGAAGACCGACCTCCCAACCGCCCGCCTGTAGTGTGGTTTACCCCAGGGGATGGACGCGGCGGTTCATTTAGGCTTCCTTTGCCAGGCGGTGGACATGCTTCTGTACATCCTGTTTCAGAAAATTTCTATCTTATAATTTATGGCGAAGTGCAATGGCTAAAAGAAATGTTTGATGTCGAACTGCTTCTTATCAATAATTCGTACACAGATACTATCGAGGACGCAGTGGCAACGCTAGAACTGCCAGAAGGGCTTTCTTTAGCAACAATGCGGCACGGCGAACAGAGCCATGTTGTGGAAATAGGGCATATTGCGTCTGGTGCAAGTGCGTCTGTAAACTGGTTTATTAGGGGCGACGCGGCAGGAACATACAGTATTTACGCAACGGTAGAGGGCAGAACGTTACCGTTTGACCAGCCTTTCCGTTACGACTTTGTAGTGCGTGACCCAATTCGTGTGTACGCAGGGGACGCACTGCACCTGACGTTTTTTATCCCCGACGTTGCTTTTTATGGCGAGGACTACACTATTAGAATTGAACTGCAAAATGTGTCCAGTATAAACTTGTACAACGTAAGCCACGCCATTACGGGGTTGCGGCAATATAGAATTACGCACTATTCCGACGGCTCGTACAGATCAACACCATACAATAGCCGTTACGACAGTATTCCAGGAAGGGTGGATGTTTTTAGACCTGGTGATATTATTGCGATAGAAGTTACAACAAATATTTTGTTTGAGGCAGAGTTGATACAGCAACAACTTGGTAATTTTGTTGATATTTTAGACCAATTTAATGATATCATGAATGCGTTTAATGCCGTACAAACAGGCATTACCGCCGCTGGAGATTTAATTCGCTGGATAGGCAGGCTTAATCCATTTGTTGACCGCGGCGAATTTACAATGGAGTCTGCACAGGAAATATTCGGGATAAGAAGCGTAGCAAACTACATGAATTTTGGCATGGGCACGCAAGCAAGCACTAATATATATGATTCGTTGCGGGCTATGATAGCGATGATTCCAATGCGGTTTACCCTGCAAGGTGTAACCGTTACTATGCTTGAGGGTACGGAAATACCGTACACAGTACGCCGGGTGCCCGGTGCGCACAGGCAGGTTACAGTCGACCACATTGGTAGGTATCTTTACAATAGTTTGGTGGTGGCGTTGGGCGATTCTGGGTATTTGGGTCCATCCTTCAGGCGGTCAACGGCATTTGAAAACGCGGTACGAGAAATTACTGCAATAGAGAACGAGACGTCTCGTTTTGTGGTCAACGATTCCACTGGCGAAACAACATTTAGGGCGTGGGTAGTTCCAGAAACAGGGGCGCGCCAAATGGCCTTTGCAGGCAATGATTTTATGCTGTCTACCAACAACCCAACGGCAGCAATTTACAGTGGCGTGCTTACGTTTACGGGCAGCGGCATTATAGAAGTAACGCCACTTAGCCGTACAGGCGGCACGCTACACATTGTCGCAGGCGACGATTTTGAAGCAATGTATGTAATATTAATAACAGAGCCGCACGAGTGCCATAGCAACGATTGGGTAATATATGTGCCGCCAACAATATACTCAAGTGGTATTATGGTTTTGCGTTGCGATACTTGTGAAGATTTGATTGGCATAGAGGTGATAGAAGCGTGTGACAACCACCACTTTACCTATTGGATACTTGAAATTGCGCCCACGTCGGAAACGGCAGGTATAAAAACCAGAACCTGTGAAAATTGCGGTTTGTTTGAGTTCGACATTTTACCTGTAGGTACGGTTTTTACACTTCCTGCCTCAAGTGGTAGTGACATGGCTGGAGAAGATACAAATGGCGAAGAAGGTGCAAGTAACACCAGGATAATTTTTATCGTTGTATCCGCGGCCATTGTTTTATTGATACCACTTGTGGTATGGGGTGGTATCAAATTTACAAAAAACAAGCAAAATGATGGTGTACCTAAAGACACGAGATAGCATATAATGCGGGGGAAGGGATTTCCCCCAACTACATATGAAAATTAGGAGGAAGCCCTTTTGAATTTCCCATTCATAAAAACAAAACGCCAGCCAATATGTGTATGTATGGAGTACGATGCCAGCCAGCAAGTGATCACCCGTTTTTTTGACGCGGTGCGTGCCAACCCAGATACCGCGTGGGTTTTTGTAAGCAAAGTATATTCTGCGGGGCTGGATCTTAATGCGCTGCGCGAGCTTTTGGCGTCGGATGTTCAGCATGTAAAACTGGCGGCGTATGCAAGTTCTTCTGCAAGATGCATTACACGCAGCGTATATGTAAAAGACCCCAAGCGCAAAGGACGTAAATTGTTGCACCTGCATATGGTTAGCGAGCCAGACCATAATGGCAAGTGGAAAGTCTTTGGAGTGGAGCAGGAAGAATGGATATAGTAAAAAATTGGGCAGGCCAAAATAAAATTGCAATAACAGATGCGCAACTTATCCTTTTGCAAAAGCATCAGCAAATGGTGTTAGAGAAAAATAAAGTAATGAATCTAACAGCAATAACCGACCCTTCGGAGTTTGCAGTCAAGCATATCATTGATAGCCTAGCCTTGCTGCCATACGTGCCGTATAAAACACATCTTGCGGATATTGGCACCGGCGCAGGTTTCCCGGGTATTGTGCTTGCAATAATGCGGAAAGATGTGCATGTAACGCTTGTGGACGCGCTACGCAAGCGAGTTATTTTTTTACAAGAAGCGGTGCAGCAGCTTGGACTTACAAATGTGGAATGTATCCACGCAAGGGCAGAAGACCTGGCGCGGAAAGGGCAAATTTTTGATATATGTACCGCCCGCGCCGTAGCGCGTATGGACAAGCTTGCAAAATGGGTGTTGCCTATCACAAAAAAAGGCGGCTTGTTCTTGGCAATGAAAGGCCCGGAAACACAGGAAGAACTTGACGCAGCAAAACTCGCAATAGCAAAGCAAGGTGGACGTGTTAAAAGCGTAAACCTTGTGGAAATTGCGGAAGGCATTAAACACAGTATCGTTATTGTGGAAAAGGTATAAATTTTTATTTGAATCGGGTACGGTGGTTGTCTATAATCCAATCGTGTACAGAGTAAGATGCGGCTAAAGCGTTTTGGTTCGCAAAAGATACATAGAAGTTTATCCAGCCTCTCAAATGGTTAAGGGTGTCATATCTTTGAGAGGTGTTTAAAGTGCTGTCGGCAAGACTCACAAAATCTTCATATATGAGTACAGAGGCTTGCGCTAGTGTAAGATTTGCAGATGTTTTGAATGCGCTTTCTACCGAGGGGTCAAATATACCTGCAAATACGACGCCCCTTACAATTTCCAGTTGGCGGTGGGTGATAATATCGGCAAACACTTCGTCCCACAATGCGCCAAAAGCGGCGTTAGAATGGTAGGCTGCTGCCCAAAACCTGTTTGCGCCCACGGCCGAAAGTAGCATACGGTCAAATGTTGAACTGTATGCCAGGTTGTCTGCTGGCCTAAGCGAACTGTTTTGGCCGAAGAAAATTTCTGTTTTTAGGTCTGCCAAAGTTTCGCCCAGCCCAAGGGCATGTCCCAATTCGTGAATGATTGTATGCGCAAATAAGTTTGAGCTAGCGAGGTTTGGATTCGCCCATATACGGGAAGAAGGGCTGTTGGGTGTAGAAATGTAAAACCCTGTAGCAAGTTGGTTTTCTGGTGTCACTGCAAAACAAAAGTATACCGCTTGTAAAACATTGCTTATGAATGTTGCGTTAAAAGGTTTGGCTTGCAAGAAACTATCTTGGCGGAAGCCTTGGTCTAAAGTTTGGCGAAAAGCAGCACCTATATTTGTATTGCAGTTGCCGGCGCATACACGTTGATAATTTGATAAATATAGATTGTGAAATCGTACGATAGTATTCCATAATCCCAGATTGCTGATGCGCTCTGTATCGTAGGTGCTGGCAAAGACGTCGTTGCTCCAAAGGGGGTCGGCAGTGCTGGCTATACTTGCAAGCATAATTTCGTTTAAATATGTAGGCTCGGCGTTGGTGGTTGTTTTAGCTACAGCAAACACGGCAATAATTATCATTATGATTAGATAAACTTTAGCTTGGTAATTTTTCATAAGTATGTTCCCCTGATGTCAAGATTTATGCCCGCTGTAAGAAAGTGCGCGGAACGGACCCAAGTATAAAAAAAGACTGCTGGAAAAGTTATCAAAGGGCTAAGGAAAAGCTGTATAAAAGTTGTGGAATTTTGGAGAAATATTGTGTTTTCTGTACAATTGCGCTACTATACAAGCAACAAACTTTTTGGAGGGCTCATATGATATGGAGTAAAGACCTTGAAACGGGAAATACAACCGTAGATGACCAGCACAGGGAGATTTTTATCCTTGTACAACAGGTACTTGATGCAGATGCGTTGCTAAACAAAAAAGAAAAAGTGGAAACTGCCATGAGCTTTTTAAGCGACTATGCAGTGCGCCACTTTGCCAGTGAAGAAGAGCTTATGAAAGCTTCCAAATACCCACAGTACGGTCAACACAAAGCACAGCATGACGACTTTGTAGAAAAAGTTGTAGATTTTATTGGGCACTACCACAAAGAAGGTGATGTAGTTTCTATTAGCGAAACAATTAACAACTTTGTTGTTGCGTGGCTAAAGGAGCATATTATGGGCAGCGACAAAGCAATGGCAGAATTTTATAGGCAGTGGGAAAGCGTAAATTAACGAATAAATAAAAACCGTGTGCGATGCACGCACACGGTTTTTTGTGTGAATTTGTATAGAATTATTGATAAACTTAGCTTTTTATGATATCTTGTTGCATCTAAAGAGCAGGAGGTTAAAATGAATCGTTTAATTTATGTAGCTGATGACGATGAAAGAATCCTCAAAATGACTCGAGAGCTTTTGGATGAGGAAGGCTATCAAGTAGAATGTTTTGAAAATGGAGATTTGTTATATTCAGCGTATCAGAATAGGGCATGTGATTTAGCAATTCTTGACATAGTTATGCCGGGCAATGATGGTTTTGTAATAGGTGCAAAAATCAAGCATCTTGCTACCACACCTGTCGTGATAGTCACGGGTGTAAGAACATCGGACGACGATTATAGTTTTGGTTTTTCTTTGGGTTTTGATGCTTATTTTACAAAGCCTTATAGCCATATAAAGCTTGTTGCACACGTGAGATCCCTATTAATTAAAGCCGAATTATCCAGGGTTGTTAGGCCTGTTCAAGAATCATCTGTAATCACATATGCAGACATTGCTATTTACCCGGACAAGCTCATTACCAGCTGCAACAACATACAATTACAGCTTACCAATATAGAATTTAATATGCTGGCATTTATACTCGAAAACCAAAACAGAGCAATTTCCCGTGGGGAGCTGTTAAATAAAATATGGGGGCGGGATAGCTTTGTAGGCCCCAGAGCTACGGACGACATCATAAAACGCCTGCGGCGTAAATTGCTTGATGCACACAGCAAAGTTTCTATAGACACTGTATATGGTTTTGGGTTTAGGCTTAGTAGTAAAGAATAGATAGTATATGTAAAAACAGCCGCGTAGGCGGCTGTTTTTTATTCAACTAAAATTGTGTTTGTTTCACCGCCCCAGCCGACAGTTTTACCCGCAAGCTCTAAAGCACCGCGTACTTGCACAGGTTCATTTGCAAATACTTTTGCCAACTCGCCAAAGGTTGTAATAAAACGCCCTTCTACGTTTGTGGCGTTTATTTTTGTTGTTTGTCCGCGGTATCTTATATTCACGGTTGGTGCAAGTATGGGCGCTGGTGTAATAAGCTGCCTTAGTTCGGTATAGGGGAATTTTACCCCCGGGCAGTCTGGGCGGTGGCGTGGCGTAATATCCACATGGCCAATAATGTTGGCAAGCGGTATATCAAAGCGGTATACGCGTTGCACTTCTGTACGTATATGGCGGATAAGCGCGGCCGCAGCGGTTAGTTGCTGCGGCGAAGGGTTACCGCTTGGCATATCCCCAAAACCTATGCCTATAGTGTACAGGTTGGCATTTATACGCCGTTGGCGCACGATAGCAATGTTGGAATGGCTGTTGCACATACTGCTGCCGTCGTTCCTTGTTCCGCTATGCCATGCGGTGTTGGTGATGTCTACCGCCTGTACTATTTCACCGGTGGGCGAAATGACATAGTGGTAAGATACTTGATTTGCAGGGTTCATAATCGTATTAATAGCACTTGTAAACCCTGCTCCGGTGGTGTGCAGCACAATAAAATCCGGTGTGTGGCCTTGCCGCCCAATATTGTGGTTTGGGCTTATTTTTGTTGTAATGTTCATATGGTTTTCTCCTTTTTAGCTTAACATATCACGTTAATTTTGCTTAGCACTATGACAAAGTCCTAGGAAAATGTCTTAGGAAATTTGCAAATATGGACGTTCTTGTATAGAATATGTAGGAATGGAAGAGGTGGTACCCATGCTTTTACAACTCAAAGACATAGAAAAGGCTATTGGCATAAGTCAGATATTAACCAGCGTGTCATTTATAATAGAAGAAAAAGAAAAAGTTGCGCTTGTTGGTGTGAATGGTGCGGGTAAAACTTCTGTTTTTAGGCTACTTACCGGCGAATGGACGCACGATGCCGGTGCAATAACAAAATCCACAGGTATGCGTATAGGTTATCTACCCCAGCTTAGCCTAGACGAAACAACAGGTGATACAGAGGATAGCGCACTCACCCTTTACGACGCACTGGACAAGGTTTTTGACCCACTAAAGCAAATGGAAGCAGAAATGCGCCAGCTAGAAACTGCTATGGCAGGGTACAGCGGCCAGCAACTGGAAAGCACATTAAAGCGTTACGACGCATTACAGCTACGATTTAAAGAAAGCGGCGGATATGAAACTGCAAGCCGCTTGCGCGGCGTGTTGCGCGGGCTTGGCTTCCCAGAAAGCCAGTGGCAGCAGCCATTTGGTAAACTTTCCGGTGGCGAGCGTACGCGTGCGCTTTTGGGTAAGCTCCTGCTAGACCGTGCAGACTTGCTTCTGCTGGATGAACCAACAAACCATCTTGATATAGACAGTGTTGCATGGCTGGAGGAATATCTTAAAAATTTCCCGGGCGCGGTGTTGCTCATTTCGCATGATAGATATTTTATGGACAGAGTTGTAACAAAAACCATAGAAATCGAAAATAAAAAATCTGTGGTATACCATGGCAACTACAGCTATTTTGTTAAGAAAAAGGCGACCGACCGCGAGCTTGCGCAAAAACAATTTGCGGAAAACCAAAAAGTAATCAAACACCATGAAGAAGTAATCAAAACGCTACGGTCGTATAAAACCGAAGCGGCAATTATCCGTGCAAAAAGCCGCGAAAAACTGCTGGACAAGATAGAAAAAGTAGACAAACCGGCAGAAGACCCATCTACCATGCGCCTGCGCCTTACGCCAACGTTAAACTCCGGCCATGATGTACTTGCGGTAGAAGGGCTAACCATGAGTTTTGGCGGCAAGACTTTGTTTAACGACCTTAATTTTGAAATAAAAAAAGGCGACAAAACAGCCCTTATTGGCCCCAATGGCGTTGGCAAAACCACGTTGATAAAACTGCTTGTGGGGCAACACAAGGCTATCGCCGGACATATACGCGAGGGTGTAAATGTCCGCGTCGGGTATTACGACCAAAATACCGTCCTGTGCGAAGAAAAAAATATTTTTCAGGAACTTGCCGACACGTACCCCCGTATGGGGCAGACAGAAATACGTACCACCCTTGCCGCGTTTATGTTTATTGGCGATGATGTGTTTAAGCCAATTGCAGCCCTTTCCGGTGGGGAGCGCGGGCGCGTGCAGCTTGCAAAAATAATGCTGGCTGGTGCTAACTTTCTTATCTTAGACGAACCGACAAACCACCTGGATCTATTTTCTAAAGAAATACTAGAGGAAGCTTTGCGGGAGTTCACCGGCACGCTCCTATATATCTCTCACGACCGTTATTTTATCAACAACACAGCCACCCGCGTGCTGGATCTCACCCCTAAGGGGTTGGTATCGTACGCAGGCAACTACGACTATTATGTAGAAAAGAAAGCCATACTTGCGGCGCAAGCGCAAGGCATTGCTATGGCAGAAGAAACTACCCCTGCATTGTCGTCCAAGGAAGAATACCTGCGCAAAAAAGAACAAGATGCCGCAGAACGGCGCAAAAAATCGCGTCTAGATCGGTTAGAAAAAGAAATTGCTGTGGCAGAGGCGCAACTCGCAATGTATGATGCGCAACTTGCAGACGACGAAACATGCCGCAATACAGGGCTTGTGCAAGACATTTTTTCTAAAAAGACAGAGTTAGAAGAACATCTAGACCGATTATACGACGAATGGGGTCAAGAATAAGGAGGGCAACGTATGAAAACAGACAGGATAATTAATTTACTGCAATATATTTTAGGCATGATGTTTAACCTCGCAATTGTTGCTGTGGTGGGTTTTGCTGTTTATATATTTGCGGTATTTGGGTTTAACTGGGGGGCGGGGCTTGCCCACGATATTGTTTACACCGGCGAATATTACGAGGTTATTTTTATCCTGCCCGAGGACACACCCGCATCAGAAGTTGCGCGCAGACTGGAAGAGAAGGGCGTTATAAATAATAGTCGCCTGTTTAATTTAGAGCTTTTTCTTATGGGACGCATTAGGACATATGCCGCGGGCACATATGTGCTTAACCGCAATATGACCAACACCGAAGTGCACCATGTTATGCGTGGTACTGCGCAAGGGCAAGCCCCGCACGAAACCATCCGTATCCCAGAGGGTTGGACAATACTTGAAATGGCAGACTATTTTGAATATCGTGGATTCTTTACCGCCGAGGAATTTATTTATGTAGCAACATACGGACATTTTAACTTCCCATTCCTGTTTGATAGGCCAAACCGCCCCAATGGGTTAGAAGGTTACCTGTTTCCGGACACATACCAGATACCCGTGAACCCCGCGCCGGGCGATATTATAGTGCGTATGTTGCGCCGCTTCGACGAAGTTTTTGACGAGCAAATGCACCGCCAAGCATACGACATGGGGCTAACCCTGGACGAAGTTGTTATCATGGCGTCTATAATAGAAAAAGAAACCCGCGTTGCATACGAGCGCCCAATAGTGAGTGGGGTAATCCACAACCGTTTGGCAATTAACATGCGTTTGCAAATGTGTTCTACTATACAATATGTGCTAAGTGCGCAGGGCATACACCGCGAAAGGTTATTGTATATAGACCTAGAGTTGGATACACCATACAACACATATATGCACCCCGGGCTGCCTATTGGCCCAATTTCTAACCCGGGTGCAGCAGCACTTGGGGCGGTGCTTAATCCAACAGAGCACAATTATCTATTTTTTGTGTTGTACAATTTTGAAACTGGCGAGCATTTCTTTTCACGTACAGAAGCAGAACACAATGCTGCCGATGCGCGGGCAAGGGCAAGGCAGTAGTTTAAAAGGAGACACCATATATGATGCACGAAATAGGCCCGTTGTTAAAACGTTTGCGCACACAGCGGAAAATAACCCAAGAAGTGCTGGCCTGGAGCGCAGGTATAGACAGGGCAACGCTTTCTAAAATAGAAACTGGCAAAGCAACGCCAAATAATACTACGTTGCTAGTCTTGTTTGAAAAACTTGGGTATGACGCATTAAACATTGGTAGCCTTTTGCTTAGTAAGGAAGAAGCCGAATGGCAAAGGGTGCGGGTAGTAATAGAAGCACATATATCCCGGGCAGAATATGACGCGGCGGCTGAACGTATTGCCGAACTTGAAAGCCAGAAAAGTTTTGCCGACAGTAGCCAGCTTAAACATATGGTTATGCATTACAAGGGGCAAATACTTTTGCATACAGGTAAACCGCCCGAAGCGTTGACCATGTTTAAAAATGCAATAACCCAGACAATTCCTTCTTTCGATGAGGGAAAAATAGGGCAATATTATTTTTCTAACCTAGAAATTTTGACAATTAATATGCTTTCAAGTGCCTATGGAATGAGCGGGCAAATAGAAAAGGCGATAGAAATTATTGCCGCTTTAAAGGAAAATTTTGATGAGAACTGCCTGGATAGAAACATGTGGGGGAAATTTTACCCGATAATAATCTACCACCTCACAAGATATCTGTGCTTGTCTAAAAAGTTTGAAGAGGCACTCGCCCATTGCGAAGTAGGGCGAAAGGCTTCTATCGCAGGGTATTCTACCTATTTGCCATATATCGCCTTAAACGAAGCGTATTGCCATGCCGAACTGGGTAACAAGGAAAAAGGCGAAGAATTGTTTAGGCAAGCGTATTACGCGTTTAATCTTTTTCAATTACCGGCTAATGCCGAGGCGGTGAAACGCGATGCAAAAAAGTATGTAGACGTGGAGTTGTAAAAAACAGGAGGTTTCGCTATGCGCGATTTTTTTAGTCTAGACGGCCCGTTTCAAAAATACGGCAGTTACATTGCCGATACACTTATCCTTAGTCTAATGTGGATATTGTTTAGCATCCCTATTATAACCATGGGTGCGGCAACGTCTGCCATGTTTTATGTGTCTACGCGGCGCATAGCAGAGCGCGAGGGTTATATCACTGCAGATTTTTGGAAAGGGTTTAAGGCAAGTTTTAAACGCGCAACGGTGATATGGCTGATGGTGTTGTTTTTTACAGCTGTTTTAACGTTTAATATTTTGAACTTAGAATATATGGAGGGGCTTTCTGGCATTATGTTACCTGCGCAGCTTATTTTTATTGCGCAGCTTATCTTGGTGTCTATTTTTATGTTCCCGGTTACCGCCAGGTTTGATATGGGCATTACGCAAACGATTAAAAGCAGCTTTTTTATGGCAAACCGTCATTTACTGACATCGCTTTTGTGTGCCGCGCTGCTGGCGTCTGTGATATTAGCGGCGTGGTTGTTTTACCCGCTTTTTCTTCTTGCGCCGGGGGCATACGCAATGCTTTCCTCCTATTTGATCATGCGCATATTTAAACGTTACCGCCCAGAAATGGATAAAGACCCACGGCTGGAAATAGCTGAAATAGAAGCGGCAAAAGCCGAAGCGCGGCGCAACAGAGGCATTTCTAAGCTGGCGGAAGAACAAGCGGACGACGAAGTGCAGGACGTGGAATAATGGCTGCACGCAATAGCCGCGCAATACGCAGGCGCGCGCCCAAACGGCCGCGCACAACACGACGTAGCGGGCGCAAATTTTTCCTATGTATGTTTTTGCTGCTGATATTTGCGTTGGTGTATGTCCACGCGGGCGACCGGATTTTCCGCTGGGCGGGCAATGGCACCATTGTACTTGGCGACAACGAAATTATGGTTTCGTTCATAGATGTTGGGCAGGGAGATAGTATACTTATACGCTCGCGCTACAACGCGGTGCTAATAGACGGCGGCGAACGTAGCGCACGCAACGTGGTACTTAATTACCTGCGTGATGCGGGTGTACGCAGGCTTTGTTATGTGGTGGCGACCCACCCACATGCAGACCATATTGGCGGGCTTGTGTATGTATTACGTCAAGTTGACGTGGGGCGCGTAATTATGCCGGACATCACCAACAACACCCGGACATTTTTGAATTTTTTGTCTGTTATAGACGATAGAGAAATACCGGTAACTATGCCATTACCCGGCCATCGTATACAGGCGGGTATTTTGGACTTTACGGTTTTAGGCTCGCCAGACCCACCCCCCGGTAATGTTTGGAACAATTCTTCCATTGTGCTGCGGCTTGAGCATGGGCAGACATCATTTTTATTTACCGGCGATGCAGAACGCGAACAGGAACAATGGTTGATAAGTAACGCAAGCAACCTGCTGCCGGTAGATGTAATGCAAGTGCCGCACCATGGCAGTAGTACTTCCAGTACAGAAGCCTTCCTGGATACAGTAAACCCGACGGTTGCGGTAATTAGCCTTGGGGCAAACAATAACCATGGCCACCCACACCGCAGCGTTATGGATAGGTTAAATGCCCGCAACATTCGTGTATACCGCACAGACGAGTTAGGTACAATAAGGATGATAACCAATGGGCACAGGATTACAAGAACATAGCACCTGGGCGATAGACCGAATATCAGAAAACATTGCCATACTGGAAAATATAAAAACGCTGGAAAGCTCCAGCGTTTTTTTGCATGAATTGCCGCAGGGGGTAGCCCCGGGCGATACATTGGTTTGGGAAAATGGCACATGGCGGTTTGACCATGAGGAAACTGCCCGCCGTGCAAAGAAGATAGATGAGTTGTGGAAGCGGATAAAGGGGAGGTTGTGATTTTTTTTTGTTTTTCCATTTCTCTATGTTATACTTTGCCAGACATTATGGTCAATTTTGGAGGGAATAAGTGTGAAAGCCTAACAGTATAAATGCGCATACAAAAAAAGCTATCAGACATAGCCAAAAAAGAAGTTACCCAGCGATTTTGGTAATAGAAGAAACGTCATAGCCCTGCGCGGCAAGAAA
>Ga0123352_10011301_pt1 | contig 14063 bp, 7 predicted proteins | sample TergutLab28metaG_FD_89700 | JGI IMG/M metagenome (GOLD analysis project Ga0123352, IMG submission 89700) | Labiotermes labralis P1 segment gut microbial communities from Petit-Saut dam, French Guiana - Lab288 P1 | ecosystem: Host-associated > Arthropoda: Insects > Digestive system > Gut ...
AGCGTGAGACACGTGATTTCGAGAGAGTCCGGAGGCTAATCAACACGTGACAAAAAACGCAAGCTTAGATAGCCCGCGATACATCACTGTCTTGCTCGCTCTGCTAGTAGCTCGAACAGGAAGGCAGCAGTAGCAGCAGTAAATACTTGTGTAACCAGGTGAGACGGGCATGCGAGGATGGACCGGGACAAGGCTGGGCAGGAGGAATGAACCGAGAGTTCCCACACAGTGCTCTCTCTCACCATCTGGTAGCATCACAACTCTACTTTGACTCTCTTCATTGCCCTTCCCTGCTGAACAAACCAACACTCTGAAAGCCTCCCACGTAAATCTGTATTTCCTGTGTGTTCGTGTTAATGAAATGAATATGTATTATGAACGTTGTGGCGGTTAATTTTCTCTTTCGTATCTAAAAGTGTGACGAAGACTCTAGAAGAATTCGATTTTGGTTCGTATTGTTTTATCAGTATAAACGCCACTTACGTTTGAAATTCATGTATGAATTTCAAATCGTACTATGTCGAAGTCACAATTTAAGATTGCTATCATTCGGTGCAGAATCTTTTGTCTTCGAGTTTGCTATCCAAAAATATAAAGATTGAGATAAGATTGCAGAACTATAATTTTGCTTGTTTTGTGTGTATGTGAAACTTGGTCGCTCACACTGAAGGAGGAACGTAGGCTGAATGTGTTTGAGAATAGGATGCCGAGGAGAATATTTGGGCCTAAGAGGGACGAGGTAACAGGGGAGTGGAAGAGACTACAAAACTGGAAGCTTACTGATCTGTACTCCTCACGAAATATTATTCGGGTGCTCAGATGAAGAATGAGTTGGGTGGAGCATGTAGCAAGTATGGGAGAAAGGAGAGGTGTGTACAGGGATTTGGTTGGGAACGTGAGGGAAACAGGCCACTTGGAAGACCAAGGCGTAGATGGGAGGATACTATTGAGGTGGACTACATTGGTCTGGCTGAGGATAGGGACAGGTGGTTTGCTCTAGTGAATGCGGTAATGAACCCTCAGTTTCCATAAAATGCGGGAAATTTCTTGACTAGCTGAAAACCGGTCAGATTCTCAAGAAAGACTCTGCTTCGTGAAGTAAGTAATTTAAATACGGTATGTCGCTTAGAACAGTGGTGACGATAATGTCTCATTAAATTTGCAAATTATATGTGGGGCAGTTTCTCAACATGACAATGTGTTGTTGCGTGCACGCACGCACGCACGCAGGCACAGTCACCTGTATGCATACATACTTATACAGGGAGTTCTGTTTAAAACGGAACTTAGGCGCATGGCAAGCAACGGCCTTACGTTTCTCCTGTAGTACGTACAATATATAATAGATTTGTTTTGTTCATGGGGATGCAATTCACTTTAATACAGAGGTTTTCGTTGCAGAAACCCATATAAGGAAGAAATCTTACGAAAAATGTCTTGCAAAATTCAAAATACGGTGTACGGGACTTGAAAAGGTTCGTTTCCAACACCTACTGTATCGTGCGGTAAGCTGTAGTGTATATGTTATATGCGGAAACGCAATGGCTTCTATGAGTCTGGGTTCAGTTTTGAGTGAACTAACCCAATGGTTTAGCTAATACAGACATAAATCCAGACGATGGAGACCGATCAGGTGTCCGAAATGTTGTGTTTTTAGTTCACTCATGATGCGGCTGATGTTCTCTAAAGACTGGTACATTTGATCGACATGAAAGCTTCAGATCTCCCCACATTAGCTGCGACTTGGTCTTGTCATCGCAAGGTGCTCAACATTGTGTGACAGTATCACTGTACTGATATGCGTTACACAGTATATAGGACGAACTGTAAAATTATTTTCCTCTTTTGGAACCAATAAGATACATCGTAAAACATTAGTTGTATGAGACCATATTAACAAGAAGTAGAAGTTGAAGCTGATATTTGTGTATCTGATATTCAAACTTGTAGCGATAGTTGTCAGCGTGACACTATGTAAATAGAGCGTTTCTTTGGCTTCTTTTATGACGCTGTGCATATTACAGACTGGTAGGAAGAATGTGAATAACTATGACTGTGACAAAATTTGGAATGAAAAGATTATGTTCATTTGCCCGGAGGGAGTGGGAAACAGCACGTAAAATGGACCGTATAGGAGTTGCGGAGAGCAATAAAAACGCAATGAGATTCGATCTGTGTGGAGATGTTAGCAACGAATTGCTTTTCTTGCGCGGGCAGTACATTCTCTGCTCTTTTACAGGTCGTCTTAAAGTGTGTAATACATTTGGTCTCTGTCGTTCCTGTCCGAATCACATAGCTTTTAACCTTTCCTTTGCGACTTCAGAACGCCTGTGTGATGTAACGAGGCATCCTGCATTACAGAAGAGTGAGATAAGTTGCCTCACTTGTACGGCGAAACTTTGTACTTGAGTTTTTACAGAACGCATGTATAGAATTTAAATGCTGCCTTCTTTTGGATAATTTTAACATTTAGTTAATGACGCTCTCTGACTTGTAGACATGCGGATTTTATAATGTATGATTTTATAACGTAAGATCTGCGAGTTATGTGATGAAGTGGGAAGAATGTTAAACGAAACGGAAGTGAAGTGGTTATTTAGTGCCTTTTCAGCACTTGGCGAAGACGTGTAATTATGTTTCTGACACGAGTTTTTAACACCAACTTGTCATTTGTGGTCCACAAAAGCCTGTTCTGGAGTGTCATTTTTTCGTCGAGATTGGTCCGATAATCTTTTTCGTTGCACCGTGCATTTCGTAGAGTCTTTTAATTAGCACACCAATTAATGCACATACATAATTTTTTTACATTAAAACATTTAAAATCGCTCCAACATGTTTCGATCCTAAGATCATCTTCAGGGAGCTACAATGTTTTTTGCTAAAGTCACATTTTTAAAAACACTCGCTGATTAATTTCAAATTTTATGTATGTTCATTAGTTGGTGTGCTAATTAAATGGTCCGATAATGTTCCACAAATTTCCTCCCACTTCTATGTCGTATCTAAAATATCCAGACATAAATTGACGACGTTTGAGCCGGCTTTATGGCTGGAGAGAACTCTGTCCATTGCATATTTCTTGCTTTATTTAACGGCGCCTACTAAAACACGTAGCTTTTGACAGTGTCAGATGGGGGAACTGTGAATGGTGAAGTGGGAAAGGGCGTGGTAGGAAGAGCAAATTATCTGCATGGACTTTAAAATGTAATCACTTTTAAATTGAGAGTCTGAGGAAACCACAAAATATTCCATTCGGGATGAAACACTTTATTATCCAACTAATGCACAACTTATAACATGTAGATGCAATTAAAATTATAAAATACTTAAAAGTGCTCCAACATGTTTCGGATCACAGAGGATCCATCATCAGTGAGCCTTGTATAGTGCTTGGCTAAAAATTACAAGAATTGTTCTATCGTGTTCGTTGATATGGACAAGGTCGGTGTTATGGCAGCATATTGTGACCCGTTGTGCGGGTCAGAATATGCTGCCATAACACCGACCTTGTCCATGTAAACGAACACGATAGAACCATTCTTGTAATTTTTAGCCGAGCACTATACAAGGCTCACTGATGATGGATCCACTTCCGAAACATGTTGGAGCACTTTTAAATATTTTATAATTTTAATTGCATCTACATGTTATATGTTGTGCATTAATTGGGTAATAAAGTGAAGATTCCATTCGGGAGTTATCAACCTATAGATCAAGAATTGAGTGTTTGGAGCTTCTGCCTCATATTAGTGCGGTTTTGATTTCGATTGTAGTTCAGATGACATACCGCTCACTGAATGCGGTAGTGACACAATCCAAAATTGCCCGTTCGAAGTTAATACTACGATTGAGCTGAAAAATATACAACACTTACATCCGACAGTAATGTCATCTAGCGGAGTGTGTTGCAACTAAGAAGTGTGCCGATATTGTCGGATGTAGTTGTTCCGTTTTTGAGCGCAGTGACATTGTTACCTCCAAGTGGCAATTAGTGGATTGTGCCACTGTTGCATTAAGTAAGCTATATATTACAAGACACTTCGTAATTCGCAACGGTTCCGCAAAGTAACTGCTTGGATAGTGCGTAAAAGTGTTTTCCTTGTTCATATCATTGAAGTTTTACTGTTCAAACGCATTTTCTTTTTTCAGAGATGTATAAACTATGCAGTTGATATTTTGCTGTTGAACAAACGGTCGCCCCACTACCTAACCACACATTGTTACAGAAATTGTGCAGCTGGCAGTGTTTAGCAATATAACGTTAACATCACACGGGAAAGGCTGTCGCTGTGGATGTTAGGTCCATTTTTTTTCAGGTAGAGAATGATTAAAGAAGTGCAGTTTGGGCATTATTTTTTTGTTACCTGAAAGTACCTCAGATTGTGGATCAGTTGGACAGCAGCCCCACGCTCAACGTTATTTGGCCCAGCGCGGTTTTGACTACGCGCGTTCGAATATAAATAAATAAATAAATATGCATATGGGGGAGGGGGAATTGCTGAACGCTATAATATTTAAAAGCACACCGATAAATGTGGGTGGCTACGTACTCATCCGCCACCGAAGTTGGCAGCATCAGCTACCGAAGCAGCGTATAAAATGTTTAGTGTCCAAAGAGGATGTATTTTTTTGGCTGTGGGCTGTCCATCAGATGCTACATCTACCATAAGAGGTTAGTGCAACGCGGTTTTTCCCAACACGTCGTTATTACGCTCCCTATTTCCCGCGTTGGTAGAGGGATCGCAGTGTGCAAGTATGGATGGAATCTAGTGGACGCAGACTTTAGTGTTTTAGAACTGCATGCTGGGAGAATATTTTGACCTAAGAGGGATGGTGGATGAAAGTTGACAGCAAGGAGCTTCATAACGCTTTCTGTTCCCAAATTATTATTATTATTATTATTATCACGGTGATGAAATATAAAATTATAAGGTAAAACGCATGGAACAGACGGGTAATCCTGAGACTGGAGGAGACGATACGATTCGGGAGGCGTAAAAACTGAAATATTATGGCCACGGTAAGTATAGCTGGTGACGTTTAGGCAGAATTGGTCATGGTCCGTCTTTATTAAGAGCCAGCAAACTGAGACAGTCGCGGCACTGTTCATACTGGAAGTTGTTTGCGTCACAAATTTCTGCTTATGCCTTTTCCCACCTTCATGCACGGATGTTCTCTGTCAACATTTAACGTTGTGTCGGTTGCGAAGCCAACGCGAAGCCACACACCGAAACTCCTTATTACGTGCCGGAACAAGAAGCGTGTGTTAGGTGTGCTATTCGGTAGGAAACTCTCGAAACGGATAGTTATCAGGCGTTCCTCAGTTGCTTAACCCTGCAAATGAAATATTCATAGCGGCTGTGATCATGTTTGTAGTGCGTGTTCCATTACTTGTATAAAAGAAAGAGAAATCGGGCTTCGAGGTCACCTAAGCAAGTGTTTCTCAATTTGATAGTTTCTCACATTTAAACTCTTAGGGACACATTAACATGTAGTATAGTATCTGACGTGAAACCGTAGCATGTATTACGGGGGCTTGTATGTGTATACACAGAAATTACTTACATACTGTAATTACACAAGGGCGATCCCAGTGGCCGCGCGGTCTCAAACAAAGGTCTGCGAATTGTCCACTTGCTGGGATTGTGGGTATGAATCCCTAAGGGGACATGCGTGTCTGTCTTTTGTGAGTGTTGTGTGTTGTCAGGTAGAGGTCTCTGTGTCGGGCTGATCACTCGTCCAAAGGAGTCGTACCGAGTGTGGTGTCTGAGTGTGATCGTGAAACCTCGATATGGAGTCCTGGTCCACTAGGGACACTTGGCGCCATGGAAAAAAAAAAGTGATTGTAGAAATTGGCTACCTTGTTACTTCGGTGCTTTTCATTTGTCTTGTTTCTGTAATATTCCTTCTCCTAGGCATTTTACTTAAGAGCGGTAATTTGATGCAAACTGTCGTGTTAAACTTGTGAAGTCCTGAGATTATTATCTACCGTATATGTACCATGTCACCCAAGTCGAAAGCTGAATTTTGCAACGAAGTTTGTGTGGTTTGTATGATCCTCCAAATGAACATAGATCATTTCCTTAAACAACACTAAACCATTATTATTTGTGATGTACGCGGATTATGTTTTCTATGAGGTACAAACTGCTAACAACAACCTTCACGTGCCGCGCATGTTTCTTCACCACTTAAAAAGATCCTGTAATTAGGTTGAAGCTATAGACATTTTTGCATTGTAACCCGCATTTTATGGTACGTTTTACTTGGGCTTTTAATACCCTTTCAAATTGTTAAGAATTTATACAGTTTTTTCTTAATTTTTGCGAGCCTTCTCTTTTTGTATTGTCTTCAGTGCAGGAGGGGATAAACGTTTTTCTCTTTTGCTTAGGCCAGACACAGGTTTGATATGTTCAGTGGTACTTCATGTCTCGAGTTTCTTACATCGTTGGTCCTTATTTATTGTCTTCTTAAATGTCAGTGTTCCTACTTGTTTCCTGACTTCTTACTGGCTTGTATGCACAAAACAGATTAGTATTAAACACTTGTAGCATGAAAGTCATCGAATATTAAAAATAGAGTTATTGCATCTCAGCAAGCACACTGCTTCGCCATTACAAAGACCTCATGTTGCACATATAGTAATTGTTTTTTTTTTGTTTTGAAAATAATAAGGAAAACATAAATCCTCCTTGTGGGAAATATTCAGTGTTTGTAATATTAAGTCAGGCGGTGCTTAGAGAAGCCATTATTTTAAAGGCTTTATAATAGCTGTGCAACGAAGAATGAGAAATAATGATGCAACAACAATGTAAGAAACAAAAACCGGGGCTGATTTTATTTAAAAAAAAAAGATAAAAAAATGTTGTTGTCACCGGAATTGATGAACTGTTGTATTGTTACGTGTGTGCTGTCACGTGTCATTTTAAAATATCGTGTGCCACGGCGCACACAGACGCGCTTTTGTAACCTGGTTCGATGTAGTTCGTAGAAAATGTAGCCGATCGAATGTGACCACGCAAGTTAGGATAACGAGATCTCTTGTTGATAGATCCTGTAACTACCCTCTTAACCGCACACGTTACACAGCATTAAATTAGATGGGAGGACGACCGCAAATAAATGTAGTCGGTACTCAGGTTTACAAGGTGGTGTCCTGGAATTCAACTGTAGTTTATATGCAAAGCTTCAGGATAGCTTGTAGTTTGGCCGAGAATCAAACCCAACACCTCCGAGTACAGCGTTGCCAATTTGTGAATTAAAACTCGTTTTCAGCCCTCTTCCTTGTTGTCTCATGTTTAGTGGAAGGAAATGACATCAGCAGTGTATGTATGCATGCAATGGCTTTCTTTTAGGCGATGGCCTTCAGCTGCTTCAGCTTGTATCGAACAGTGACGGTCCAGTTCTCAACAGCTGCTGTGCTCATTCATGGTACCTCCACTCAGAGGTCAACCACCGCACGAAAGAACGTCTCATCTTCAAAACAGTAATCACACCCGAACGATCCCCTTTGTAAATGGAAAAAGTTGCATCCAGCTGTAGGTGGAATGAACCTAGTTCAGACATTGAGATGTTCGGCCTTGGAGGTCGTTCAGGTTTCTTATCCATCATGAAATTTGTAGAATTTTATAAATCTTAACGTTCTGTGTTTAGTTCCATGTAGTGATCATAACCCTAAAAGTACCTGAAACTCTTCTTAGTATTGTTTTTCAGTGTACTTGACTTCCAGTCATGATTATATCGACAGTCAAATAGAGATAAGCCCCAAAGTTGCCTCAGCCGATTAGTAAAATGTACGCTAAAGTACACAGTAAATTTCTGTATTACCTGCTGGATTTACAAAAACGAAGTTCACTGGTTAACACAGAGTGCTGTGATGCAGTTTTTACGAATTGGCTGGCTTCAAAAAGCCTTCCTGGCAACTTAATTTCTGTTAACTGACGTTTGGGCCATTCTGTATGTTTTTCTTAACACCTCAAGGAACGGAAAGGTGATGGCAGAGTAACTTTAAGATGCATTTTAAATAAATGGGTCTTAAAGATGGCAGCCAAATGGACTTACTGCAGAACATTGCGCAGAGGCGTGATGTCATTCTGGCAATTCTCACCTTCAGTTCTGCTGCTAGATTCACCACTTACGTAATTAGGTATTTTAAGGATTTAAATTCATACATCTGTAACCGTTGATTTGTATGAGTGTGAAACTTGGACTGTTATGCCGAGGGAGGAATGAGTAAGCGCGTCGTAGCATGTTGAGCTGAGGAAAATGGATGGGCCTAAGTGGGAGGACGTTGCGGAAGCATGAAAAAATTACGTAATTATAAGCTATATTATGCTCTTTCCTAATTATTATTGCGGCCATCAAACGAAGAGGGATAGGCTGGGAATGTAGTACGCATGTGAGAATGATAAACGCAGGATAAGCACCACCAGGTGTAGGAAAATCGTGTGTCATAGAATCAGTTATTAGGCAGAATACAAAGTGCTTGTAATGGGATTTCCACATGCAGAATATTTGGAATGCCGGATCACTGGATAGTACCCATCATTGGTAGATTAATCGGCCTTGAGTTCGTACTTTCGCAGTCGATCTGATGGTGAGGTATGAAAAATTGTAAATATGATGTGATCTTGAACACCGTGCCAGACAGGCGGGAGTCATGCCGACCCCTGAACTTTGCCAGAGATGGGTGCAGCTGCTTTTATGTTATTTATTTTGATTGTGGGTTCAACAACTGCTAGATTCTGATTTCTGTTGCATTAAGTTGTGTTGTGTAAAATATGTTTTCCTGTTTTAAGTATTAATGGGTCATTATGCCGTTACGAATTAATTTATAACGCAAGCAAAGTGCGTGGGTGTAGATGGGGCTGCCTGCTGGTCCAGTGTGGTAGGCAGACACGAGGAGGCTAGATGACTGGCGAGTAATACTTGTACGGTTCTGAATTAATGGCCAGTGGTGTCCGGATTTTAAATTGACTCGTCATACCTTACTATCAGTTTTATTGTAATAACTGTGATGTGGGATCCCACAAAAAATTCGTAGGAAGTACCGTACGTTGACATGTCATCTCATTATACCTGCTACTTGTCTTGTATAAGGGTATAATCATAGATTAATTGGACCAAAACATGTAGCCAATGCCGTTGAAAGAGAACCACGTAGTTGATGCAGCGGTGTTAAGTAATCTTAAGATTGGCAATGTTATTTTGGGTTTATTATGACAAAAATATACTTTATTAAGTGATCTGAATGCCTCTTTGTTTTTACTTAGGGTATGTTTGAAAATATTTGGACATAAGACGCAGTTGTTCCAGAGACATATATAGCTAACCTTTAGTACTTTCTGTACCAATGTCATGAAATGTTGATATGGTGTTTGTGTACCGGATTAGAGATCCGTAGAACACCGGACTCGTGCCAAGTGGATTACACTTTCTCTCAAAATTTGGGGTCATGTCACTCATCGCTGTCGAGGTCACAGTCCACCATCAACTGGAAAGACACGTGAAATTGTGCGTTTTGCCTGCCGTCCACTCGCCTGCGCCCTTTTCAGCCATGCTAGTTCTTAGCTCACAGTTTTGCTGCCAGACCATCGTTCTTCGTGACGCCATGTCCCGTGGTTTTGAAGCCAGCTCTATGCAGACATGCGTGTGTTTCTCTGCATGGTCAGTATGCAGAGTTCAGTGATCGACAGTTCATCGCAGGCTCGGGGAAGAAGTGGAAAGTAGGAAGTACTGCTACCAGAAATGAGGAAATTAAAAAAAGAGAGGAAGAGGTGGAGAGGGAGAGCAAAGGATAAGAAAGGAAAAGAAGAGAAAAGTAAAAGGAATAGTGTAAAATGGACCACAAAAGGGTTAAAGGAGGAAGCATGAGAGTATAAGACAACGTAGGAGTAGAGGACGTAGGGGAAAACAGAAAATGAAAGAAAATGAAAGGAGATTCAACATGGAAATAACGAAAACAGCAACAAGCGAAATACCTAGTAGATGGAAATTTAGACAGGAGTAAGAGGGAATGAGGAAACAATGAAGGATGGAAAACAAGCAGAGACAAAAATTAAGAGAGGAGTAGAAGTATACGCTGAAAAGTTGATTTTTGTTTTCCTGTTTCTGTTATTCCTGAAATAATTTTGTGTTGCTTACGCCAGTCGGTTTGCAAACTCCGAATGCATGGGCGGACAACTGACATTCTTAGACAGTCGTTGGCAGTGCCACTTTATGTCTGTGTCAAAGATATCTGGCAGTTGGTGGAATCTATTGCCATGCCTGCGGGAGGCCTGTGGATCGTTCACCACTCAAGAGAATGAATTCTTATCGGTGGCGTACCGTTGCGTTTGTTAACGTGTCCAACTGTGTTCCTGAACGAAGCCGAGACCACAAGTCGTTTGGAGGTGCGTCTGTTCTTGAGAACACACGGTGGGAGAGTCAATCCTATACGTGTGTGCATCGACCTGTCCATTGCACACGTCACGTCACAAACAAATCCTGGTAGGCTATTTACCTTCTGAGGAACCTCCACGCCTCCTTGTGTGGGTGCGTAAGTATTAAGATGGCTGCCGGAAATGTGTAGGGCAAAACAATTGCGCTGCCAGCTACTCATGAAATGGTATTTCGGCCGTCTATTTTATGCACTAGTCACCATTGTTCCCCGTATCCACATTATTTTCGTTGTTATCGATGATCTTACTTTTTGTTTGCCATTCTGCACTCTTTATTCTATATTATTTGTTTAGTACCAGTGTGAACATTTTCTTGTGGCTAACTTCTCTCTGTCAGGCAAGAAATTACCCGCCTCTTCTGCAGCACGGTGGTTCATTATCAGCCCGGCGGTGGACGGTATCGTAAGCTGCATGTACCCAGCCCACATTCCCACATCCTGTGTCGTAATATCGTTTTGATATGATCATCTTTTCTACGCCAGGAGTTGGAGATCTTCGTGATTTGTACACCTTTCGAATTATATTAGGAGGGTAAGGTAGGTGGGGCATGTAGAACGCATGGGAGAAGAAAGAAATACATACGTTATTTTGGTGGAGTAAAATGAAGGAAAGATATCACTTTGAAGATCTCGACGTAGATGGGATGATAATGTTAAGATGGATTCTAAGGAAATGGGGTGGGAATGTACGAACTGGAGTCGTCTGGTTCGGGATAGGGGCAAGACCGGATGAACGTTTGGATTCCATAAAACGCGGGGAAATTGTTCATAAGCTGAAGAACTGTTAGCTTTTCAAGGAAGACCTTGCACCATTAAGTTTGTAACTTACGTTGTAAACTGAACGCCTTTTCTTTCAACTGATCTAGCCCGTTGAGGTGTGTCATAAACGTACGAGAGGGAAATACTGCTTAACAACGCTCTCACCTGGTCAGATTTTATGATATCTGTTGTAGAGGAATGAAATATGACTATCGAGCATTTATGTAATTATATTGAAAAACGACAATGGAATTACTCGAAGAAAAATGTGCCCGAGTGCCGCTTTTTCCACCATAAATCCTTCATTGACTGGTCTGGAGTCAAACCCAGGTCTCCGCGGCGAGAGGCTGACGACGAATCGCCTCAGCCGTGTGCAAATGTTTGTGCTGCAGGCCTCCTACTTCGTTCCGCGCCAATGTAAGCAGGTCTTTTATTATTTAGGTCGGAGCTTGCGCTGTCGTTTTGGAGATATGTTACTTGTTCGCTCTTAGTGTGCTGGCAAATATACGACTTAACTTCGACCGTCGTGTTTCTTGCTGTAAACAGTGACTTGGTTTTGTAATATCAGGCGTGATATGAAGTAACCTTCAAAACAACATACTTGTAACTTCCAACCACATTGCATTCCATAGAAGTTTCTCGAGCCATAGCTCTTCTGCCACGAATTGCATGTCCTTGAACAAAGCCCATTTATTAGTGTTTACCTAATAGCTGTACCTTATCAGTTACCCGGTATCCTTGCATTACGCAACTGAAGCAAGGAAACGTTCCGTTGATCGTATTTTATTTTCAGCGTGCATTTTTTCCTGCTCGTATTATCCACGAAAAACTTCTTGTTTAGAAGCAGTGCTTATTGATGCTGGCTAGGAGGGGACAACCGAAATACTCGGAGGAAAATCTGTCTCAGTGACACTTCGCCCACCGCACATCCTACATGGGCTGACTCGAAAGATAACTCAGACTTTCCCGTTGAGAGTCCAAGGTTCGAGATACATTATACGTTATTTCACGTTAATGGAAATGTATGGAGAAGTCCTCTTAATTGCCTCTCTGTATATTAGCGTTCGCATGTTTCATCTCTAAAACTACTAAAATGTTTCCATGAGATCTGATGTTTGGGCTATGCATAAAAGTATCCATGATAACTGAAATGTGGTCGACGTATGACTACAAATTGAAAGAAACTCACAATAACGTTATCGGTTTCCCCGGAAATATCTCTTCTTATGCAACCCCCACCCTCCAAAGTGGTGCAAGATAAGGCACATATGCTATAACTAATGGGACCGCAGTGGCACAGTGGTTAAGGTGCTGTGCTATAAATCGGAAGGTCGCTGGTTCGATCCCAGCTGGTGTCATTGGAATTTTTCATTGACATAAAATCATTCTGATCGCACAACGGCCCTGGGGTCGACTCAGCCTGTAACGGAAATGAGTACCAGGAGCATTTCCTGGGGGTAAAGACGGCCGGTGCGTAAGGCTGACGACCTTACCACCATCCTGTGCCGTTGTCATGAGAACTGGGAACTTTAACTTCCTGGAACCTTCTGGGCCACTCCAGACCAGTAACGGGACTGCTTTACCTTTTACTATAAATAATATCTACAACTTTCATTGGAAACATTCTTTCTGCGGGCAAAATAATACATCCGCTTTGTTAACAACAGATTGTTCTTAACTCCGTATGAATTCCTGACTCGTGTTTCTAATACTGTACGTCGCAAGATGTGTAATAAGAATATACAGGAAAAAAAAATACAAGGCTGCTATTAACGGAACAGCAAAACCATAAAGATCCACAACAGATTTGCATGATATCTATACTGCTGTAAGTGCATGCAGCATTGTGTCAGCATATCTGTGAGTCGAGGTAAAAACAATGGCAATGCAGTCCAACGCAACTCTTTATTGATGTAAAACACAATGTGATATTTCATGTAAAAATAGAGTAACGTGCAATTAACTGTGTGTTTTTGACAATGATATTTTGCCGTGGTCATTCCATGAAAATGCTAACCGCTGTACATGAGCACTCTTTGGAACCTTTCTCACGAATAAGCAGGAAGTGTTCGTTTAATTAAGGAAGGCTGTCCTAACAAGTGTTTCACTATAATTGCATTTTTCACACCACATATATCAGTGTCAAGTGTATCTTGATAGTACGACAGTCCCTCTGTAATTATCGCTAGTGTTTTAGCCCGTTAATTTTCACGTATTTAAGCATTCTTTCCACGAATTTGATAAAATGAAGGCACTGTCCACTCACATGTTTGATCTCCGATCCCGTTAGGGTTTCAGTGACTTTTTTTTTTATTGGTTATGTCTATGTGGTACCCTCCATGACGTTCAAATAGATTTTCACGGAATCAGTTAAAATATTGTACCGTGGCATAAAATGTAGATATCCCACAGCATTTATTCCAAATTTAATAAAAATGTACCGAACTGCACACAATGGCAAGATGGGAAGTGTACGTTTAAATATCAATAAGTATTAGATATTCTGAGTGTATGTATGTATGTATGTAGCTTTGGTTATCCAGCGTGCAATGCGCATGCGCCATACCGCCAACTGTGGCCTGCACCGCTCTACAATATTTTTTCAAATTCTCTCATAAACGGCACGATTTTCCAAAAAAGTTTCTGAACACTAAATGTGTGTTTTGATTTCCTCTACAACTTTTGTGTGAAGCATTTTTTATTCTAAGACGAACTGAGCGAGATATGATTAAAAATGTATATTGGTATTTAAGTAAATGCATGTTTTTTTTTACATTCATTGTTCCGTGCATCATTGTAATTGTTTAAAAAATAACCAACACGATGTCACTTGTGGACTATCCTTTATTTTCATGGGTAGTCGACA
>Ga0123352_10011305_pt1 | contig 14060 bp, 11 predicted proteins | sample TergutLab28metaG_FD_89700 | JGI IMG/M metagenome (GOLD analysis project Ga0123352, IMG submission 89700) | Labiotermes labralis P1 segment gut microbial communities from Petit-Saut dam, French Guiana - Lab288 P1 | ecosystem: Host-associated > Arthropoda: Insects > Digestive system > Gut ...
GGCTAGAAAAAGATGCAAGTGAAAAAAAATTAGGCGCACCAAAAGGCCGTCCTAATACAACGGTTGTTACAGACACTATAGAAAGAGGTGCTGTAAAAATTGGTAATAGGGTTCAGGTATTAGGCTATACCCATGCAAGCGAGTATTCTAATTGGATAAAAGTTGTGGGCATTGCGATAGAGGGAGTAACCCCTAAAACAACTGTTGTAGAAGAGGCAAAAGCGGGCGATTTTGTTCATCTAACACTAGATAACAAAGGTGTTAATGTTAATCATGATAAGTCGCACGGATTAAGGCGCGGCAATGTTTTGGGTGGCGATAGTGATGTTAATGCCAAAAACTGCGGTGTTTGGTTTGAAGTGGAACTAACACCAAAAGACAAATTTATTAACAACGAAAAGGCTATTTTTGCTAGTCGTGCATTTAGTGAACAAGGAATTATTTATATGCCTATTGGAGACAAAAAAGCAATAATAATGCTAAATCATCTTTGCTTTATTGAGGTGGGCGAGGAGTTTGATGTATACAAAAACGCTGGCGATAAAATTATATCGGCTAAAGCAAAGGTGTTATCAATAGATAATGTCAAGGTTTGCCCGTTTTGCTTTAGCGACAAGGTTATTCCTATTTGCTATGGTACACCGGGTACGGATATGGAAAAAGCTGCAATGCGCGGCGATATTATGCTTGGCGGCTGCTGTGTTGACCCTGAATATGACCTACACAACAAATGCAAGGATTGTAATTTGCTATTTAATTACGGCGAAAAACAAGGCTATAAAAAATTCAGACGGAGGCCAAAAGGAAAATGACAAGCAAAGACTACATTTTTGAGAATCCAAAGGCGGCGCTTGCCCTAGAAGCGGTAGCGCAGGGTAAAAAATTCTTCTCGGATATTAAGGCTTATATCGAAGCCGGATTAGGAGTTAATGCTGTCTTGGCAACCGAAGCAAGAGAGATTATAGACGAGCTTATTAAGAGAGGTCTGATTAAGCCTTTTCATAATATTCCCAATATTTATGTGGTGACAGATGAGGGCAAAGAACTTGTCAAAGAAGGCAGTCAAAATTAGGAGCGTAAATCATCATGACAAATAAAGACTACATCATCAAAAATAAAAATGCGTATCAAGTGTTAGATGCAGTATCTGGCGGAGCAAAAGACTTGAGTCAAGTTTTGTGGCACATTAAGGCTTGTTTTAGCAAAGAAATGCAAGAGCAGATTGCTTTAGAAAATTTTGAAATTCTGCTTGAAAAGGGCTTGATTGTTAGGGCAGACGACGGCGCACTTGTTGCGACTGACGAAGGCAAGAAAATTGCTTTTAATATTTGGAAAATAGAAAATGAAAAAAAAGAAGAGTTGATGCGCAAAAAAAGAGAGGATGCCGAGATTAAAAAGCTTAGAAAATTAACTAGGGATGAGTTAAACGAGGCACTAGCAGCATTGAAAAAATTGCGAAATGAAGAGCCGTATAGCGGCGAATTGCCAACGCATAACGCTATGTGTTATTCGACATCTATGCCAACACATTATGAGTGGGATAAAATCCCAATGCAAATTGTTTGTGCCACTTGCGGCAAAAAATTTGGGGACAAAAAAGCTGTTGCAAAACACTCAAGAGATTATGACAAAGAAACTTTGTACATTGACAAATGGGATTATCGGTCTTTCGTTAGAATTTTTAGAGAATTAGATGCATTATGTTATCAAGCAAAAATGGATTTTAATTGCACGGAATGTGTAAAAAACAAAAATATTCCGCTTGTATTGTATCATGTAAAAATGCAAGAGGATAGTCAGGCAAAAACAAGTTCTCCTTCTATAAACTCTAAAAAAGGCTTTGAAATTTGGCAATACAATAAGGTTACGGACTGCTTAACTAACATTATAGGAAAAGCATGGCTTATAAATTATTCTAAAAAAGAGCAAGACGAATACAAAAATCTTGATGTGGGCGGCAAGATAAAGTTTTGGTTAGAAGAGGTAAGGGGCAGCATCGGCGACCACGAGGGCGAAGAATGGAACAAAATCTATGATGCCATAGAGGGCATTTTGGGAGTAAAGATTGGAGGAAAAACGTAATGGATAAAAACCATGAAGAAATTATTGCAAAGCTAAAAAAAGAGATAGAAGAGTTGAGGCTAAAAAAAGCTGAATTAGAGCTTGCAGAGCTAGAAAGACAGAATGAAAATATAGTCGATGTAGATGCGCGCGGCTTTGAAGAAAAATTAGCCGAGCGTAGGCGGGCAATTTTAGACGAGCTTAGCTTGATTAATGAAAAATCGGGCATTACACCAAAAAAAGCACCACCTCGCCCCAAAGTGGAAACGCTATCTCGAACGGAAATCAACACAGCACTAGATGCACTAAAAAATATGCGCAATGAACAAGGCTACAGCGGCGGTATTCCTAGAGGCGAAGAGATAATGTGTTATGCTAGAGCGCAACCTGCTTATTATGAGTGGGATAAAGTGCCAAGCAAATATACTTGTTTGACCTGCGGCAAAGCCTTTGGCGGAGCGGGCGAGAATGCTAGGATTAGGGATTGGAACTTACCTAAGGATAAACTTTATATTGATGCAAGCGGCTTTGATAGACTGATTGAAATTCCCAAGAGCATTATTGATTTAGGCTATGATGCCAAAATAGATTTTAACTGTTTGGAGTGCGTCAAAAATGGCAAACCGCCGTTTGTGAAAAGTGTCAAAATTGATAGTGAAAAGGATTATACTGTAAGTTATTATAAAGAACAATATGCAGTAAGTAAAGAATATTATCCAGATGGTTTTGACTACTTTGACAAAAAAGATTATAGTCAAGCGATCGGATTTTTGCGTACTCTAAAAAATAAAAGTATACAAACAAAGATTGTTTTTGAACTAGAAAAGCAAAGTGGCGGTCTATATAGAATAAACCCTTGCGAGCTAATAAGACTTAAAAAAGAGTGGGGTGCGGATTTTGCGCCTTATGAATTTTTGGGTGATATTAAAATAAGAAGAGAAAAGAAAGAGATCCCTAAAAAATCCGAAGAGGAAACCTTAATAGATTTTATGTGCGGCGGTGCTTATGAAAAGGCGGAGATTATTTGGGGCAAAAATAACCACAGCGACAAGCTAAAACACTTATCATTTTTTACTAACCTTAAAGATAATTTTACTGTTTCATTTTATGTAGATTTTGAATTGCCAAGCTTGCAGTCCGCTGCAAGAGTTTGGAATGATGGCAAGCCTTGGGAGGTTGCTGCTAATATCTTAAAAAATATTTTAGGCATTGAGGTGAGTGATAAATGATAACTCTACCTAAAACAGTTGCAATAGAACTGACAGCAAGGTGCAATCATAAGTGCTTTTTTTGCAGTTGCCCATGGGAAGATAAATTGAGAATTGAGAATGGAGAATTGAGAATTAAAGATAAAGAACTCACAACTGCAGAGTGGAAAAAAGTTATATCACACTTATACAAATTCGGCGTACAACACATCACATTCACAGGCGGCGAGCCAACGCTTTTTAAGGATTTGCCAGAGCTAATCAAACATGCTGACAAAATAGGCTACACTCTAGGAATTGTAACTAATGGTCTAGCGGTTAGCGATGAGCTTTTAGCAATTTGCAAAAAGCATGAAGTGCTAGTAAGTATATCCGTCCCCGGCATAGAAACCTTTGCCCCAAACACAGGGGTAGACAACATTGCCGGTGTATTAGCACTCTTTGAAAAATGTGAGAGCTTAGGGATAAAAACAGTTGCAAATATTGCAGTGTCCAAACGCAATTTGCATGAACTGTATGAAAATATTTCTCACCCAATCCTGCGCGGTGCAAGTTATGTTTTGCTTAATCGCTTTTTGCCGGGCGGCAAAGGTTTAGAAAATACAGAGTTGTTATTGACAATTGATGAAATCAATGATATGCTGGATATAGCGGAAGAGGTGCTGTCGCGTGCCGGAATAAACGGCCATGTAGGTACAGAATTACCATACTGCATAATCAAAAACCCGGATAAATATAAGCACATTCAGGTATCAAGTATGTGCGCAGCGGCAAAGGGTTTTTTTGTAATTGACCCTAGCGGCTACATCAAGACTTGCAATCACAGTCCGATAAGAGTGTGCAAATGGAATGAAATTGACACCTTAATAAAAAACGACTATTGGCAAAAATTCGTTAGCCAAAAGTATATCCCAAAAATGTGCGTTGGTTGCAAGCACCTTGACATTTGCGACGGCGGCTGTAGAGAAGCAGCTCATGTATATTATGGCGATATTGACGATAATGACCCTTGCTTTAACAAGGATAAGGAATCAAGTTATGGAAAATAAAGACCAACAAACAATCGAATTTGAAAACGGCGATAAGTTTACCGGGGAGCTGAGAAACGGCAAACCGCACGGCAAGGGAACTATAAAGTACGGTAGGCTCTCCTTTGACCAAAATCTTTATCATTGGGGCAAAAAGTCCTATGAAGGTGATTTTTGGGAGGGAGTGCCGTTTGGTAAGGGTGTTTTTGAATATCGTATTGGAGATAAGTATGAAGGAGATGTGGTAAGCGGCGAGCCGCACGGGCACGGCGTAATGAGCTATCACACGATAAGGCCGGGCTCTTATTACCATGATTATTATAAGTACGAAGGCGATTTTGCGTTTGGTCTGCCGCATGGCAAAGGCGTCATGCAGTATTACCAAGGAGGTAAGTTTGATGGGGCTTTTGCAAACGGAATACCAAACGGCAAGGGTGTTTATTATTATAAGCTTAATCGATACGTAGGTGATAATGAAATCGAAAGGTACGAGGGCGATTTTGCGGACGGCAAATTCCACGGCAAGGGCGCAACTTATAGTAAGGGCGGCGCAAAAGTCCGGTACGGGGATTTTGAGCACGGTTTTTTTGCAGAGAAAGTTAAAATCTATCCAAACGGTGACAGATATGCGGGCGAAGTAAAGGGTTGCAAGCCGCACGGCAAAGGTATTTATTCTTACGCAAAGGGCAAACACGCCGCTATATTTGAGATGTTTCCGCTAAGGTATGAGGGGAGCTTTAAGGACGGAAAACCAACGGGCGATGGCGTTTTAGACTATCTCTTCGCTGTTTTATATTTTGAATGCGGCTCAACGTATAACGGTGAATTTGAGGGCGGTATTCCAAACGGCAAGGGCAGTTATGAATTTGCAAACAAGTTTGTGTATCGAGGATATGTGACAAACGGCTTGCCGAACGACAAAGACGGAGCATTAAGTGACCGTAATACCCGTACGCATTATAGGGGCGGTTTTGCAAACGGCAAAAAACACGGCTTAGGTGCAGAGTATAGAAAAGACGGTATCTTAGTAAGAGCGGGAGAGTGGCAAAATGATGAATTTATTAAGGATATAAGTCAAATTAAAAAGCAAAAGGAATTATACCCTAGAGATGTTTGGTATCGTGACATGCACTTAATCATGCATTCACCATATTACTACTCTCTAACAGATAAGCAACACGGCACAGGAAAACTAACCGGGGGTATGGTTTTGGGCATAAAGAAAGAATTAGGAAAGCGTATTTTATTTGCCACGACTGGCGAGTGCGAGTCAAATTATTTAGATATTTTAATTTCTGTAAATAGTCTGGCAGTTGCTCTGTTTGGACTTGGCGGACAAAGAGTTCTAAAAAAGGCCTATGGATTTAATAAAAAAACCGAATCCATAAGAATTGCAAAAAAATTAGGCTTATCTGCTGTAGTTGTTGGCACACTAGAAAACCCCTCTCAAGATAATGCAGAAGAGAGCATAACAAAGTATTTGGACAATGTATTTATAAATATAGATAGCCTTACGCCAAAACTAAGAGATGGAATAGTAGCGGGGTATGGCAAGGGCTTTATGCCTAAGCCAATAGCCGAAAATGACAAAACCCGTACCCAAGCAAAAAGAATTGAGTACGCAATAAGTCAACCTATTCCTGAGGAATTTAAGGATAATCCGCTAGATTACTTTTTGCAAACAAAAGAGGGAGATTTGGCTAGAAATACAAAATAGAAAATGTGAAATATGACAAACAACCAACTTTATACATTTATAACATTACAAGAAGGCTCAAATGGAGTCGAATTCGGTCGTTATCCGCAAGGTGAAAACGGAGAGATTTTGCCTATTGCTTGGCGTGTTTTGGAGACTAACAGAAAAAGAGAGATGCTTATATTGTCCGAAAAGGTACTTGATATTGCCCCATATCACAATAGATATGTTGCAACTGACTGGGCGGATAGCGATATTAGAAAGTTGCTTAATGGCTATCACCCCAACACACGAAGTATTTTTGATGATGATAGTGTTATGTATGAGGACAAAACTAGTTTTTATGCAAAGGCTTTTAGTGTCAAAGAGCGTAGCAAAATTATTCTAAGCCCTACTCAAAGAAATGGCTCATATAATGGCAGAAATTTTAGCTACAACAAGACAGAAAGTAAAGACACATCGGACTGGGTGTTTTTGTTAAGTGTAAGAGAGGTGGGCAAATATTTTGGTCAAGGCAGTGTCAAAACTTGTGACGGTGAGTTTGTTGGGTTCTTAACAACACCTTTAGACGGCGCAATAGCACAAAGAACGGAATACGCCTATAAGAAAAGAATAGACAACGGCAAGGCATCAAAAGTATTTATGGAGGCACTTATTCCCGAAAAGGAAAGTTCGTGGTGGCTAAGAAATCGTGGCTCACATTCGCATAAAAGCGCAGTCTATGTGGGTGCTGACGGAATAGTTCATACTTGCGGAAACCATGTCACATATGATACAATAGGTGTCAGACCGGCGTTGTGGCTAAAGCTTGACGGAGGGCAAAACTAAAATGATAAAAAATTTGGAAAAGAAAAGACCTTTTAAGATTTTAATGATTTGCTTGCTTGCTTTGATTATAATATTTCCTCTGTCTGCTTGTGACTTATTCGGGGATGACAATCAGCCGCCTCCCGCCACCGTTAGCGTTGTTTTGGTAGACGGAGATGATTACTTTACAGCAGGCTTTGAAATTGGTCAAATCGCCGAGTTGGAGCTGGAAAAAGTCACAACAAGGCAAGGTTATTTTTTGCAAGGGTATTTTTCGGATATTAGCGGCGGCGCAAGATACTTAGATAGCGCGGGCAGGTCGCTTGAGCCTTGGGGTGCAAATTTCCCCCAAAGACTTTATGCGCAGTGGGGGCAGATATCCGAGTTAAAACATTATAGCGAAGTGTTTGCCGAGAATGGAGTTGTGCTGCAGGGCAATAACTTGTCAGGCTCGACTAACTTTGATTTTACTTTTTCTGATGAAGTAATAAATGCGATTAGGGGGAATTTGGATAGGCAGATTAGGATAAGTCTAACACTACAAAACTTGTGGACGCGTGGCCCAATGCTATCGGGCATAACATTAAATATGTATGATAGGATAGGGGCAGGCGCAACGAGGCTTGTTAGTGATCGCAGAATGCCCACATCTCGTCACGCCTATAATTATTGGCATAATTTATCCGCCGAATTTGTGCTTGATGCCCTAAGCACACAACAAGGTGCACTAAGGTTTGTATTCAGTAGAGGCTTTCAACCACTTGGTGCGGTTCATTTAAGAAACATTCAAGCATCAATAGAATTTGTGAATGTGGGAGGATTAGACTAAAATGAATTTATCAAAAGACTTTAGAATATCAGATTTGAGTGCCGAGATACAACAAGAGATTGATTTATTCTTGACAGAGCTTAAAAAGAGTTACCCTAACATTGCGGCGGTAATTGTTTTTGACGACCCCAGCCATATCAATGATAATACAGACAATGAGATAAATTTATGCGTTGTGTCGGATGATTTTTTGAACAACTTAGGCTGTGTCTATCATATCCCATGCAGAGGCAAAGAGTCTTGCATGGTAAGGCGGCATGAGGATAAGCTGGAAAACATAGTGGATGAGGCGGCAGAAATAAAAAAGACTTATGCAATGGAAATTAGGCCATATCCTATGAGTGTCAAAATGTATCTAGCTGGTGACACGTATTATGATAACTGGCTTTATGGGAGAAGTGGCTTATATTACGGCGACAAAAAATACGACCCAAAAACTGTTGATGCCCAAATTGATTGGAAAGCGGTCTATAATGAGGTAGTAAAATACGAGGGAGCAACGATTGATAATGTTCCGTTTAGTCAAAGAGGCAAGCCTATTGGACAAGGTAAAATGACATGGTATAACGGGGAAGTTTATGAGGGAGCATTTACAAAAGGTAATTTTTGCGGCAAAGGGATTTTGTATTATGCTAATGGTGATAGGCTGGAAGCCGAATTTGACGGCAGCGAAACTTATGGCTATAGTCATTTTTATGCTAAGGGGACATTATATCACGTGGACGGCACAAAGTATATAGGTCGAGTAACTCACGATGGCAAAAGCGGTTTTGGCATTTTGTATGATAAGGACGGCAATATTTTATTTGAGGGCGATTGGGATGACGGCTATAAAAATCCACCAAAGGTGGTTGAGTTTGAAAAGTGTATATTGTGTAATGAGGGCAAATTAACAGATGACGGATTATATTGCCACGAGTGCAACAAAAGGCTACTAGGGTTTTCTTCTGATAAAAATGCAAGAAGGCTTTATAGTTTAGCCGTTTGTTATGAATATGGAAAATATAAAGACCAGTTTTATGGCGTGGGAAAAAACAACGGCTTAGAATATGCAATTAAATATTATAAAGAGGCAGCGGATGCAGGATTAAAAGAGGCAGAGGCGGCGGTTAAGCGGTTGACAGAGGAAAGATATATAGCCAAAGAACTTGACAGTGAGGGCAAACCAAAAGGCAAAGGTACAAAAATTTTATCCGACGGCACACGGGTCGAGGGTGAATGGAAAAACGGCAAATTATTAAAAGCAAAAATCTATTATATAAGCGGCGATACTTATGATGGTACGCTTAAAAACGGCAAATATAATGGCTATGGGGTTTTTGTAAGAAAGCAAAGGACAGTGGGCGACGATGATGTGTTTGAGGGCATTTGGAAAAATGGCAAAATGCACGGCAGCGGCAGTTGGACTTATGGCAAGTTTAGTTATGTTGGTGAGTACAAAAATGGGCAGTGGCACGGACAGGGAACACACACAAACGGCAATGGCAATCGCTATGAGGGGCAATTTGTCAAGGGGTATATGGATGGGTTGGGTGTCTACACTTATGCCAATGGCGACAGATACGAGGGGGAATTTGTGCATGGCAACCCGAATTCGTGGTCTAGTAGTTCTTCTCTAAACGCATACTTTTTTGCTAAAGCAGATGACAAACCGGAGAACATCAAGAAATTCACATGGCAAGGCATTTATTTTTGGGGCGGAGGTATGAGATACGAGGGCGGCTTCAAAAACGGCAAATTTCACGGCTTAGGTGCGTTTTATTCGCACGACAGCGGCAAATTCAAGTATGATGAAAGCAACTGGGTTAATGGCGAACGGCACGGCAGCAGCACTGCTTTTTATCATGGCGGCACAAGCCGCACAGTGGAATATGTAAAAGGAAGGAAGGTGGAGAATGATGACTAATCAGCCAAAAATATTTTATACGGCAGACTTGCATTTTGGGCATGAAAATGTAATTAAGCACTGCAACCGTCCTTTTGCAAGCGTAGAGGATATGGAAAGAGTGCTGATAGATAACTGGAATAGTGTTGTAAGTGACGATGATGTCGTCTACATTGCAGGTGATTTTTCTTATCGCTCTGCTTCCTCTATGAAGCCCATCTTAAAGGCATTAAAAGGCAAAAAGCATTTGGTTTTGGGCAATCACGACAGAAAATGGTTCAAAAATATTGACCCGCAAGAGTTTTTTGAAAGCGTATCTAGCCTTACTGAAATAAATGACGGCAAGGCTCATGTAACACTTTGTCATTACCCAATGTGTAGTTGGCATAGGTCAATGCGAGGTGCGTTTTTGGTGCATGGGCATATTCATAACAATATTCATAGAGACAGTGCCTTTATATATCTCAAAGACAAAAAAGCACTTAATGCTGGAGTTGATGTAAATAATTTTACACCTTGCACGCTTGACCAGCTAATCGATAACAAGAAAAAGTTTTATGCCCGGCACGGACTAGAGGTGATAACAAAAGATGATTTTGTGGAGGGAAACGACGATGAGTAAAAAGCCTTTACACAAAACAATAAATTACCCTAACGGCGATAAGTATGTTGGAGAAGTCATAAATAGCAAGCCTCACGGAGAGGGTATTTTTTATAATGCAGACGGAAGTCGCTATGAGGGAGGAATGTACGAGGGCTTAAGGCACGGCAAGGGCTGTGATTATAGACCTAACGGCGACAAGCTATATGGTGGCGAGTTTTTGTATGGAGCAATGCATGGCAAGGGGATATATTACAGCAGTACGGGCTTGCCGTGTTATGAAGTCCAGTATGATAATGGAAAACAAATTAGCAAAAAAGATTTGCTTTTTGGCACGGAAAACGAGACAGAACACCACGCAAGAACAAGAGAGTATTATAGACAAAAAAGAGAGAAGGCCATAAAAGACGGAACTTATGTTGCGCCAAATGAGTGGAAGCTAATAGATGGCACTTATAATAATTACAAAAACTATCTAACGGGCGATAAGTTTATAGGGACATTAAAAGACGATAAGCCTCATGGCAAGGGTGAAATGTTTTATAGTAGCGGCGGCAAATATATCGGTGAATTTGAGGGCGGTGTTTCTCATGGTAAGGGCGTAATGGTATTTGAAAATGAGGATAAATATGATGGCGATTTTGCAGATGGGTTACCTCACGGCATAGGCCAAATGGAGTATGCAAATTTAGGCTATTACAACTACGAGTTAGAAATAAGAGAAATTGATGTTTTTCATAGAGATAGTTTTTTGACTTATGATTATATGGAAAGGTACGAGGGTGAGTGGTGCGAGGGGAGGCGGCACGGAATGGGGACTGCGATATTTTTTGACAATAGTGATTGGGATGTGCTAAGATACGAGGGCAAGTGGAAAGATGATGAAATGCATGGGCTTGGTAAAATTTGGGCAAAGAATGGCTATGTCTATGAGGGCGGGTTTAGCAATAATGAAAGGATAGGGAAATGTAAAATTGAATGGAAAAATGGTGATAAATTCGAGGGCGAAATCTTTGAAATGGAGCATAAGCCCTTGTTTGGCGTCTTAACGGCGGCTAATGGAGGTGTGTACGAAAATAACCTAATAGAAGATAGCCTAGACGGGGGGTTAGAATTTTTTGGAAAAGGTACGATGTGCTTTGCTAACGGCGACAAGCTAGAGGGAGATTTTTTGGGCGGTAGTTTTGACTTTTATAGTGGCAGCGGAGTATTGTGGTATGCAAAGGACGATATAGATGGGCGTGCATTATATGAGGGTAGCTTTGATGACGGTGAGCCATTTGGCAAAGGTACAATGCATTATATCAATGGCGACAAATTTGAAGCAGAGTGGGACGGATACAAAAATGCCAAGGGCATTTATCATTGCAGTGGCGGCGCAAAAAGGCAAAGAGAATATCTCTATGGCTCATGGATAGACGAAGAGGAGACTAGCAACAATGGCTGATAAAAAACAACAAACAATTGAATATACTGACCACAAAACATTTAAGAAGTATGTTGGAGAGGTTAATGGCAAGGGCGAGCCGCATGGCAAAGGACACGCTATTTTTGTCAATGGTTCTACTTATGAGGGAGAATTTGAAAATGGATTAAGGCATGGCGAGGGTATGTGGATAGATAATCATGAAACAACTAAATTTATTGGTGAGTGGTTTTATGGGGATTCGCACGGCAAACGCACTGATTACGAAAGAGAGATAAGTGTAAGTGACGGCGTAAGAAAAGTTATTACTGATTGGGAAATGGATTTTGACGGCGAGGTTGTTTTTGGGCGAAAATGCGGTAAGGGTGTTAGGTATTATTCTAAGCACGAACGAGTAGAGGGGACTTTTGTTGGATATTATGACCCAGACCCAACGGAGGACTATTTGCATTTCTGCGATGGCGAAATGAGAATTTGGACAGAAAATGTTAGCAGAAGAGAAAAGACTATAGTAGATGTATTAGAAGAACAAAAAAAGAAATTAGTTGTAGAAACAGTAGTCTATCCTAGCGGCGATAAGTTTGTAGGACGACTAGACGGCGGAGGACATCCTGCAGGTATAGGCACGATTCATTTTGCTAATGGCGATAAATACGAGGGTGCAATTTTTTATATGTTTACTAGAGAGTTAGCGGGCAAGGGAATATTTTATTATGCTAACGGCGATAGGTATGAGGGTGCGTGGTTAAGTAAGGGTTACAAAAAGGAAAAGGCGAAAGACGATTATTCTTATGCACATTATGCAGATGATGTGGTGGGAATAATTCCATTAAAGCATGGTAAAGGTGTTTATACTTATGCAGGCGGCAAAGTGGAACACCAAATTTTTAGCAATGGGGAGCGAATCAAATAATGGAAAACAACAAAATAACAGAACAACTTAAATGTGAATATGACAAAGTGTCGCCGATTAAAAATGGCGTTCATTCGGCTTATGCTGTCTATAAGGGCGACAAGGTTGGCATTGTTAGCAGCGAGGGGCAGATAATAGCGCCGTGTATTTATGATGACAAGGTGCGTCTTAGGGCGGACGGTTTTTTTGAGGTATGTTTTTGGGATGAGGGTAGAAATAAAAGATTTGGGGAAAACACTAAAATCTATACGCTTGAGGGGCTTATGGATAAGACGGGCAAGCTGATTACTAAAATCAAGTATTCTAGGATTTATGATTTCAAGGATGGATTAGCTAAAGTTGAGATAGAAAAGGAAAGAAAGTCCGGCAAAAAACGAAAAAGTGATTATGACGACATAGACGACACTACAAAATATGGTTTTATCAATATGCTGGGCAAAGAAGTTGTAAAATGCAATTTGTGGAGTGTATCAGATTTTGAGGGCGAGTTTGCACTGGTTAAAAACTATTACCGCAGATATTATATTGATAGGCAAGGCAGAGTAGATAGCGATATTGTAAATCAAAAACAAGAAGATGACTTATTAAGAGAGCTAGAAATTTATAAAAACAATAAAGCAATCTATAGAGAAGAAAAGGGCGACGAGTGGACAGACAATCGCTATTTTAGCGATGAAATATATGCAAAACTAATAAGGCAATACGACAATGTGGGAGTGCTTGAATGCGGCTTGGCAAGGGTAAATATAATAGAAAACATAGATTTTGCAGCTGACCCAAGCGGATTAAAAGAACGACCAAAATATGGATTTATTGACAAAAGCGGAGAGGTTGTTATTCCGCTTATATATAATGATGCGGAGGGCTTTGATACTAAGTCAGGTTTAGCGGAAGTGTCTAATGGCAAGTGGAATGAAAAAAGACGGTTTGGATTTATTAACACAAAAGGCGAACTTGTATGGCCTATGGTGTTTAATACTATTTACAAAACAAGACCCGATATAAATGTTGCGATAAAAGTATACGATAAGAAAAAGAAATGGTGGTATGGTTTTGTTAATGAAAAAAAAGAAGAGGTTATTCCGTTTATATATACCTATGCAGGCGGCTTTGAAGCAAACGGATTAAGCTATGTCGAAATAGATAAAGAAAAATTCTTTATCAAAAAAGACGGCACAAGAGCAGATAAAAAAGTAAAGACTCTAAAAGTTGCCGGCTGGACTGATAGAGGTGATAGACGATTTGAAGAATTAGACGGGACAGAGGAGTGGGTACAAGCAAGAGAAGCCCTTGTAGAGCACATGAGAGTCAAAGGTTATAGGTTTGACGGAACATATCACCAAAATGGGAATTATGGAGTTCCGTATTTTGACAACGGCAAAAAGTTTTGCTTAGGGCTTAGAAGCTGGGGCGGCTTTATGGCGGAAGTTTTGGAGCTTGATAACTCTGACGGCATGGCATATTGTGATTATGCGTGGAGCGGCGGTGATACAGATAAACTCCCTAACCCAAACGACCCTGATTATGAGGGATATAGCAAAGAGGACGAAGAATTAGTAACAGCAAAAATTGTAGAGATTGTAGCCAGACTTAAAGAAAACAATAA
>Ga0123352_10011306_pt1 | contig 14060 bp, 5 predicted proteins | sample TergutLab28metaG_FD_89700 | JGI IMG/M metagenome (GOLD analysis project Ga0123352, IMG submission 89700) | Labiotermes labralis P1 segment gut microbial communities from Petit-Saut dam, French Guiana - Lab288 P1 | ecosystem: Host-associated > Arthropoda: Insects > Digestive system > Gut ...
CACACACACACACACACCACACACACACACACACACACACACACACACACATACTTGAGGTCTGTATCATGAAAAGTATGTCCCCCTCATACTTGAACTTAAGTACAGGGTAACAGGATTAAGAACAGCCATGTTACAGGACATTTTAAGTTTCTACACAGTTTCTTACCTGAATGAGCGGCACTCTCCTCGCTTCCAGGGCCAACTCCCAAACGCTTTAACTGCTGCAGCTTGTGTTCCCTGAAAGAACAGCAACACAGGAGCACACGGCACTGTGCCTATGTATGCTACAAATAAAATTAGTTGCTACACCATGACCATTTGCATAACCTACTATACGAGAAGTATGTCTAGACTTTATTTAAATATAATGCTGGTTTTATGCAGCGAAGAGTGGGGCGGCAGAGTGAATGCAAATTTCAAGCAACATACGTGTTCTGCACGAATTTGCATACCATTTCTTTAAGTTAATATCTCTTAATAAACATATCAAATGCACAATCCAAATACCCCGATTGTGTAAAGTAATAAATTGTACTGAAAAATGCATAGAAGCATAAACAACTTCTTGTGTTTTTTATTAAATATGCAGTATATCAATGAATTTTAAACAGTCATAAATCTTAAAAGAAGAAGCCTATACTAACATATTCTCTGCACTCATTGCGCTGCATTACTGGTTACAGGCAAACCAGGTTTTAATTCCCAGTGTGGACACTACTTCCATACTTCATCTGGTTCCCAAAGCACATGGACTGCGAAGGTGACTACCAACTCTATCTAGTCCTAGGGTTCAGAATATGTGAAAATTTACTTCCACCCCCCCCCCCTCCCCACATATTTAAATATAATGGTGCATAAACACAGAAACAACTAACTTCCATTAATTGAAAAAAAAGTTTTTGAAAAATAAGATTAACATATAGGCAGAATGACATTGAAAAAATATGTATCCAAATTAAATCTTCCAAGAGACATGCACAGAGAACTAGAATATCATACCTACTGAAATCTGTTCAATAAAATATACATCCCATACACAGGGTAATTTATGACTCCATGTCTTAACTTCAGTACCTCTCTCCTGAGGTCATACTCAGTCAGAAATGTATGAACAAAGGTCCAGTTCTGAAGGGCCATACACAGTGATTGTGAAATAACTACATATGTTAAATGGCTATATCACTTAAACAGAATATAATATTGCTAAAATACTTGCACAACTTTACAGTCCTTACACCAGCATCTAATTTCAGATTTTAACATAAGCCTCTACCATTTTGCATACAATTCTGCAACTTGGAGGACATGCTCAACACTCTTCATTAAGAAGTCAGGCAAATGATAAAACTATCAAGTATTCTTCGCTTTGAGCAGAGGATGTCTTCTTTGGCCCAACCCCTCAGAAAGGAATCACATCTGTTGGACCTGGAAGCCATATCCACCAGTAACAAAAATGGTTGGCAACAGGGAGTTCAAAATGTGGTGGTGCTCCATCTTGCATGAAGTGCAGTTCTTCAAAACTGTCCCACTGAGAAATAATGGGCAGCACTAAATTGACAAGCACATTAAATTAGCACTCACTATTCAACATGTCCTGTTTTCACTTAACATAGTAGCTTCAAAAAATTCCCGGAATTCAACAGTGTAATTTACAGGAATTGCTACTGTAAATAAAGAACTGTACATTGACATCTTTTGTCACCTTAGGGATGTGGTCAGAAAAGAATGCCCAGAAAATTGGAGAACCAACAGTTGATTTCTCCTTCATGGTGATTCCCCAGCACACCAGTCGGTTTTGGTCAAGGACTTTTTTATTAATGAACAATGTGACAACACTGGAGCATCCCCTGTACTCTCCTTATCTGGCTGCACCTGATTTTTACCTGTTCCAACGACTGAAGTCAGCACTGAAGGGACATCACTTTCATGATGCAACTGATAGCATTAAGAATGTGACAGGGGAGCTAAAATGGCTTTCACTAAATGGCTAACAAGAATGTTTCCAACACCTTTACAGTCACTGGCACAAGGGTGCTATTTTGAAGTAAACGTAGCTTAAATGACTGTACTGTTTTGTATTTATAAGATATAAAGTTATTCCAGGAACATTTTGAAGCTACCACATACAATCACTCTGTACGTCTGTCATTACCTGAATGTTAAAAGAACAAGTGAAGAACTACTTATATAAAGCTTTGTCTGCTGAATTTACAATACATATTAAAAATGTGCAACCTTGGCCTTAGTGCAGTTCCTGGCACATCAACAAAAACATGGCTAGATTAAAATCTGCAAGGACACATGAAAGATATGAGGTACCAGCAAAAAGTGGAAAGACCAGTGGCATTCACCATTGCATTTTGCACAACGCAACACATGTAAACAACAATACTAATGAACTGATGAGTGCCGCACGCTAAATTTATATGCATCCCATGAAGATGGAGAAAGAAATTTTGCACATATACTGCAAAATTTAGTAATATATGCTTTATGTACATATATGTTCACTTATTCTTATATTCTTACATTCTATATTTATATAACATTTCTGACTAAAAATGACCTCAGGAATGACATCCCGAGTTACATCATCAAGTAATGAATCACTGCGTATAATGTCTAAAAAAAGTATGTCAACAGATTAAGAGCATACCTGCTACTAATTTTGAATTGGGCCCCTAAGTTTAGTTACCCTTTTAATGGTCAAAATGTTTTATAGGTCCACAGTGCTCAGTTTGATCAGAACTGGTCAAAAATTTTAATTCATAAACATATTTTTACAATGATAACAGCTCAGAATAACAAATTTAAACACTGAAAATATCACTTGGGCCAAACTTTGAACTGTGAAGTACATATTTTATGAAAGGTACCTTACAAAATAATGGCTAAAATATGTTTTCATTGGTGACAGAAGGATAATAATACACCCAAAAGTTGATGGGGGAATTAGTTATATCCTGAAGGTAAAAATTCTAGTCACTGAAAATTACATGAGGGCCACTGAAATTCAATACTTGAAAGAAGTATGTGTGTCAGTTGAGAGAAGAATGATAATGACAAAAACATACATTAGATAAGAGTCCTTGTTGGGAAGACAGTAACCCAAAATGTTAGGCAACTGATTCATTCTTTAACTGTACATCACATAGGAAAATAAATGTAGATGAAATGCCTTGTTTGGTTACAGATGTGTAGCCCAGAGTAACTGAAATTGAGTATAGTGTTTTCTAACTAGTATATTTCAGCAAAAACTCATATTTGTGTATAAATAACTTAAAATAAGCAAGTAGCTGACAGATGTGGAAATCGTAATATATAAACAGATAAAATGCAAGTTTTCCCAAAGTACACTGATGTACCAGTTTGCAATAATCTGTCACTTATTTTTTATTACACTGGAAGAACCCAGTCATATCATTTTATTTAAAAGTTTTCAATGATCTGGCAACTTACTTTCCAAGACAGAAGTGGTTATGCCATAATTATAATGCTACTATTATATACAATTATCCTTAGCAATATAATGTATTGTTTAAAATTTATGGTACGAATGTACCATAGCCTATCCCTGTTAAGATATTGGTTTGATACCAAAGTGTTGGATAAGGGATTGCAGTGTTCATATAACAATAATAAATGTAGCAAAATTAAATAACTCTCATATACCAAGAATGTTAACAAGAACTTTACAGCTTATATTATCAAAGTGAGGAGCTTAACAACAAAAAATATATCTGATCTGTTAGTCCTTATCAGGCAGTGTGACCCCTGTGATAATTTTAGCTCAGACCACGTAGTGTCCAACATATTATGAAACCACCACTTCAGAGTGCACTGTAACAATACACATCTCCTGCTGTAGCACTAAAAACCTTTCATTTTACATGGAGAATTAACTTACATATTTTATGTGTCTCAGCATAAACAGCAACTAATTTCACTCTGCAGCATTAACCAGTTTGTCTTTATAGTAGTGATGAAACATATATACATATTTCTTATGATTCTCAAAACACAATTACTTCTTTAACCCTTCAGTGTGGAGCAACGTGCATACTTGCAACACATGGTGCTGTCTTCATTCATTTATAACATGAATGGTTTTAGGGGACATCACCTTGATCTTTGCATTGTTTTGTAGGTATTGAAATGTTCTTCATGTGCAGGTAAAATATCTGCCCTGACACCACTGCTTCAATTATTATGCAACACCTACTTTTGCTCAGAGATTTTTCTGAACTCCACAAATTTCCATTCTAGACAGTCAACTGTTGTATTGTGACCTCTTGGAGAAAATGCAGAATACTAATACAGGGATAAATGATGTGGGGATCAGTTTATTTTCCATGGTCAGATTCGATTTCATTCATGTCTGTAAGAGCTTTTACCATCCTACGCTTCCACAGACTGCTCTCTAAAATGTCTCTGTCATTGTGAATGCACAGTCACATCTTCTCAAGTGAGTGTAGGCACTTGTAACACAACTAATACAAATATGCAATAACAGAAGACAGAGAAATGGTTTTCTATTCACTAAGCAGCTAGACTTCAAAATAATGTTGAAGGCTGAAATTGTTGTTTCCTTGACTCATAATGCAACAGAAAGAAGCTTTTAATATCTGACCCACAGGCTTAAAATTGTAAGAGCAGGAGTACAACACTTGTCAAAATTTCTTAGCACAAATGGAAAAAAAAAAATCAATTTCTCTCAAGAGAGACTGCAGGACTAGACAACAGAAGACAATGTGTGAAGATGCGGTGTAATGAAGACTGACACAACCTGAATGTTCATACAGTCATATTCATGTAAATATATTCATTTTGTACAAATTAGTTTTTGATTGGACTAAATCAATTTTATACAATTTCTGTCTAAAACTCTGAATTTTGAAAACTTAAATGTCCAAGCTAAGCTAGAAAACTCCGGCTGGCAGGAGATACACTTGGCATTTAACCTGGCTGCTAGAAGACAGTGTATGAGTTTTGTTAAGGTTCTTGTATACAAGGTGTGATTTGTGCTACAGTGTTAGTATTGGACATTACTTTTTGGTTACAACTCACTGGACAATGTGTTTATGGATGGTGTTAAAAGAAGAAACAGCTGTTGTAAGTGTAGCTAGTGAAGAGAAAGGGAATGGATAAATGGTACATGAAGTTGTTCAGTTGGCTACTGAAACCATGGTTCTGAATTCTCTAGTTATTTATACACAAAATGAAGAACAAAATATTGATCGCCTAAAATTTAGGATAGACTTGGTTGAGGGCTTGTTGGTGAAATATTCAGTGCTGCATGGTGTGTCAGCTCATGATAGTGGCAACAACAACAAGAGGCCACTTTCCAAGAAGAATACCTCCCACAGAAAAGAAACGTACATGAAGAAGACAGTAGGTTTTCTGCAACAAACACAAAGGGGGGGATTGCATACTAATGTGAAGGCTGTGACTTTGCTCTGTGCGTCAATTGGTGTTGCAAGGTCTACCATACAAGGAAAAATTACTGATGTCATGTAAATTGAAAGCACATCATCTACGGTACATAAGAAACTACCATTCCACGTTTCAATCACATATAAAAAAAATACAGAAGTTAGTTTAGATAAAAATGCAGGCATTTTTAAACAGTTTTGAGTGAAATTTAATACCCTTAAATAATTCACCGACATTGTGCTATGGACATGGTTAAAATACTTTCTGCATGGAAGGGTTAATCAGCATTAACTGACTTATTTTGGTAATGAAGGCAAGTGCGTTTTCTAAGAGATAGAAACTTAAATTTCAACTATTATTTAGAGATACTTCTGGGTTCAAAGCTTAAGAGAACAAAATGGATTAAGGAATTAATTACACCACTGACACTGATATCAAGAGATATTACAGCATAATACAGACAGAAATTTCAATCTCACATACAAAACATGCATGTGTTTGTACCATTCACATATTACTTGCTATAGGAGGGAATTCCCTGATATAAATGCTTTTCTACTGGAGTTTAAAAGATTTATGCAAATCGCCATGATTTTGGATTGGTCAGAGGGTCCTGTACAGTTTGCAAATTCTTTTCACTTAATGATTAAAAGTGTATTATACTGTGGTACTTTCATGACTGAACAATATCCCCATTCAAGATACACTCCAGAGTACATTAACAAAAACATATGTCTTAATCTTATAAACAAAGAACTATATTAAACAACACAAAGCACAGTCAGAACTTACAATGGAGTGGAACTTTTCACTGTGTACTATGTCTTAATTAAATACATGTCTACTTTACTCTAAGACTGTGACGGAATCACAATAACTAAGATATGAATATAACAGTTCTATAGATATTTTCATACCATAATGCTAAAAAAAGATTTTCTGAAACACTCTTACTGGAACATTGAAAAACTTCAAGAATGGCCATCATAATCAACATGCAATCACACTGAAATGCAACAACATTGCATAAGCAATATTCAAACACCAATACATCTCCACATACATGTGATTATTACACAGCAATCTTATCCATGTGCACTCCATTACAGAATCACCAAGATTTGCAATGCATTATTTAATACATTGTCTAGCAAATAGAATTCTGAGTAAGAATCAACTACTCTGTAGGATTCTGACAATGATGTAGCACATTTTGAATCATTTACCTTCTGGTTTTTTTCCACCACCACCTGTTACAAATACCAACACTACATTTTTGGGACAGCATCATTCCCCAACCTGACTAAAAATAACATCACCGATCCATTTGAGACCAAATATCAAAGCTATTCTAAATCTCTGGGTCCAGAGGTTCAGAACAGCTGTGCTTATTAGTCCCAACTGAGAGGTTGTAACATCATTTTTAGCTTGAGGACAGGAACCGAAACTGACCTCAAATTTCGATGCTTTTTAACAAGGTCAATGGACGATTCCAAGTGTATACTAAAAAAAAAATGCAGAAAAATATGATCACCTTACCATAAAGCAGGAAGGCTAATTTGTGTGCTAAGCTCTGTTACATTAGGCAATGCACATACATTTAAATTTAATTGGACTGGTATGCGATCAGATACAGAAAGGTTACATAGAGGGTTTTGATGAGAAAAACAATTCGGACAACTTCCACCTGGAAGACTACAATGGAAATGGAAGAGTAACATATAGATGACTTTTAACATGTAATGATGGGAGGGGGATGGTACTGTCATGTGTAATAGTGGGATCTGTTATTGGATTCTGCTACACAGTGCTGTTTGGCTGCTCCAGAGAGTTAGGTGTGGCAAAGGATTAAAAAAATTTGTTTCATACAGGTCAACATGAATGCTTATACAAAAGTAATGTTTTTAGATGATCGTAAAAGAGAGTATGGAAAATAAAACATGCAACACTCCTTACTATGTGAGATTTGAGGTTCTCAACAGCTATGTTACTCTCAAGTCCTCTGGGATGTAAAGCTCTGTTTCTGAGTGTGGAGCTCCTTACATTTCAAATGACTACTTGACCCTGAAGAAGGAAAAATAATCCTTCAAAAGGTTGGAAACTACACACCCAATGACAGAGGATCACATACCAGGAGACGTGAAACTTTAGTCTTTACTACATTTCTTGTAACACATCCACATTCCAGAATAAGTGTGTGTGTAAGAAAACTTCCAAGCATGTTTGGGTTTAACAAGTAAGTGACAGTTTCTTTTCAGCTGACCAGTACATTCTAGTGTGAATAATATGGTGAAGCAGTAATAATTATTCTGCAAGATTTTTCCACAAAATAAACTTGTCTGAATCCACAAGTGCAATGAAAGGCCAAAAAAACTACTCCATAAATCTCATTCATCTTTCCTGGGTAGAAACATCCTACTTTTGGACATTAAAATAACATTCCAAGGGTGCGAAATATGTCAAGTAAAGGAGGCCTCAGAAGGTTAAACTGCATAACCAAAAGCTGCCAATGCTTTCCCTTTGAAACTTATACTATTATGGCAAAAAATGACATCAGATTCTATTAGCCTTTCAATGTTCCTTCCTCACTTACTAAAATAACAAAATATTAACCAGTAATACTCATGCAGACATAATTAAGAAAAACTACAGAAGGAAGTAAGAATACTAACAATAGACTGTAAAATGTTTTGTGTTGGGGTAATAAAATGCTATCTTAAAATATTTATTTATAAATTCTATGTTCATTCTTGCAGCCTATGTATCTTCAACCCTTCATGCAAGAATTGCACACATCCTCCCCCATGTCCTTAAAGCAAATAATAGCCACAAAAATATCTTATGGATGTTCACTGGTCATCACAAAAAAAGCTAGTTTAAAATCATCTACAGTTTATAAAACAGCTTTTGGTTATATAATTTGAACATAATAGCTTTGCCTACACATTATTTTTATCTCATATCACTTCTTTCAAAAGCCACATTATTCTGAAACAGTTGGCCTCACCATGCTACTGATTGTTTTGAGAGTCAGTTCAGCAATTTAAATTCCCAAAATAATACCATCTGGAAACTACACATCAAAGTGTATCTTAATGGCATTAGTACTGCCATTTGCCTTTCTGTAGACACTATGACCTCTGAATGTATACTCTGTAATATATCACTGAAAGAGTAAGAAAAATTAATCTTATGCGTATTGGACTGTGCACCATCTTGATATTTGAATAAAGGTAGACCAACTAGATGACACTTGCTTTATTATGTCAATTTACTGCTCAACATGTTCCAGATGTTAATACATCCATCTTCAGGAGTTTGTGACTACTTGTTCCGTTGTTGTGTAGGCTGACTTGAGGCATGTTGGTGTTATGTAGCGGGATTGTCTGTTGGTGATGTGGTATCCGTAGTGGTAGTGGTTCAGCCCACACTCGGATACTATATCACCAACAGACAATCCCACTACATAACACCAACACGCCTCAAGTCAGCCTACACAACAACGGAACAAGTAGTTGCAAGCTCCTGAAGATGGATGTATTAACATCTGAAACATGTTGAGCAGTAAATTGACACAATAAAGCAAGTGTCATCTAATTGGTCTACCTTTATTCAAATAAGAAAAATTAAGTTGAACTAGATTCATGTTGTACAGGATTAAGGTTCCTTTGACAATGAATACTCACACCACAAGTGGGAATTTAAATATTACTAAATGTGGTTTCAATTTATTTTAGTTAATGATATTGACACAGGCCACATAACTACGATTTTGCCTGTCATTTGTATGGGTGTAAAACTTGGTCTCTCACACACAGGAGAGAACACAGGCTGAGGATCTTGATATTGTATATAATGTGCATTACATTTAATAACACATTTATTAAACCAACTTTTACACATTATATGGTGTATATTAAATCACATTCTAATTTTCACTCTGACATATTTCAGCATCCACTGATACCATCTTCAGTGAGTTCATTCTTACTGTAGTTGTTTCTCAACAAACCCGAATGGTAAATTCATATAAGTGATTTTGGAATGACTAAAAGCACCTGATATCCACCTGCTATCCCAAACATAATTTAAAACTTACAGATACACTTTTTAAAACAGTACTGTTCAATGACCATTTATAACCATCCTACTAGGCTCAAAACATGTATGACTGAAGAAATTCATGGTGTCTGAAAAAGGGCACCTGTGAGTTTCGAATTATGTTCCTATAACAGATGGATATCGAGTGCTTTTAGTCATTCCGAAGTTACTTTTACAAAATCACCATTCGGATGCGCTGAGAAGAAACTACAGAAAGGACAAACTCCCTGAAGGTGGCATAAAAGGATGGCAAAATGTATCAATGTGAAAATTAGTATGTAACTTGATATACACAACATACAGCATACAATTTGGTGTAATAAATTGTGTTTTAGGCTGAGGGTGTTCAAGAAGAGGGAGCCATGGACAATATTTGGACCTAAGATGGAATAAGTAACAGGAGGATGGAGGAAAATGAATAATGCTATCCTTGATTTGTACTCCTTAACAAATATTATTAAGGTGATTATACCAAGGATGAAACTGGCAGGGCATGAGGCATGTATTGGGAAGAAGAGAAATAAATGCATAAAAACTTTCTGTGGTAAAACCTGAATGAAAGAGACAGATAGGAAGATGTCAGCATGGATGGGAAGATAGTATCAAAATGGATCGTATGAAACAGGGCAGAATGGCATGGACTGGATTCAACTAACTTTGGGTAGAAAGCAGGCTCCCGTGAACAAAACAATAAACCTTCATATTAGAAAAATGCAGCACACTTCTTGACTAAGTGAGGAAATGTTAAGTTCTGAAAAAGGACTCCAATCCTCTGAGTTAGTTAACAACCATGACGTGGTTGCCAGGAAATTGAATAGTACCCTCAATGTGATAAAAAAAAATTATGTTTAAAATCAAATGCAAGAAACTCCATAAGTTCCTAGGCAATGTTTTACTGAATCCACATACAAATACTGCATTTTGGATGTAGCATTTACCTCAAACATTAAATAAAACAACAAAATGTTTTTACCAACATTTCTGATGAATCTCAAATTAGCACAAAATGGGTAATATGCATCACATTGAATTGACATAAAATTTCTTCCAGCTGTTTCCTTCACCATCTGTGAGTATTATAATACAATACTGAACAACAGGCCAAGAGACTCACTAAAAAGGAAGTGTACGTGGAGAGTTACTGAAATTAAGTTCCTGATTCAGCCTGAATTTCACATTTTGTTTTGTGTCAATATACATGTGCATATATTATATATAAAAGCACAGAGAATAAAACCTTTTGAAACCATTCTGTGACTTTCTGGGCACTACATATCGAATCTGCAAAATCAGTCACACACAAACTAAGTTGTTTCACATTAAAATGGAACCTGGCCTACCACACTTTGTTTAAAAGGTATAGGTAGGAATATATGGGTACTGTGTGATGACCAGTGAGACTGAACATAATACTTAACAGAATAATTACAACATTAACCCTTGACATACAAAATTTGAGGAAACCAACAAAAATGGAAAAGATTTGTGACAGTAGCTGTCAGATATCACACTGCTTTCACTGCTCTACAGTAACAAGTTGAAGGTTAGATGAATGACACTAAATTCTCTACACAGTATCTATAGTATACTGTGTAGACAGAAAAGAAAAGGTTGGCAAGACAATTAATAATAAAAATAATGGTAAAGCAGTCACCAAAATAATAAACACTTCACTGTGATTTTGGAACAGCTGTATACAAATAAATGTAACATTAATGAAGCAATAACTACAAAAAACACTTTTTAAACTCAGATTCCACAAAACTGGAATAACAGTACAATTATTAGATGCTAAAAGTCTAAAACAAATCTGTTCATGCATTTCTGTTAATAAATTCAGTCAACATGTTACTCAATACACTCATTCACAAATAACTGGTGGTAAACAATAGGAACTGTTTGAAGTTGGACCTTCAGAAACAAACCAACCAACCAAAAGTAGCATGATATGAAATTATTCCATTTGCACCAAACTGATATGGCTATGAACACATGATGTTACAATTTCAAATGTGACAGTCTTGTTTACTTAGACATATTATTTCATATTGGCAAGCTACACAACATTTTGAGATGATTATTTGTTGACACTTGTGCTATCAAAGACACAAAGCCATACATTGAAACATAAAGTATTAATGTAAACTGTATTCAAAATTCACATTTTGTTTACAATCACTTTTCATATTATAGATGATTCGAGTTTTTTAATTAGCAAATAAAAAGTGCAGCACATAAGAGTAATTTTATGATGTAATGGAAAGTTACAAACGTCTAGTAAGCAATAAATATGTAGGTATATTTTCCAATGTATCTGTCTGCTGGATTTTTTTACTGGAATCAGCAGTACACACAATGTGTCCTGTATGGAAGTAAGACTCTCTCTCTCTCTCTCTCTCACACACACACACACACACACACACACACACACAATTTTAATATCAAAGATTTTAAAAATGATATAAAAGTTAAAGTTCAATCCTTCAATAAATAGTTCAAAGCCAACAAACTAACTGTATTGTGCCAAGAACTGCTGTATATGTGTAAAATTTATTTTATTTGTTCTATATCCAAAGTATTACCTGTTTTGGATTCATAGCAAGTTAAAAATTTAAATTCACAAAAAACACATACACACACACAGTTTGAGTTACTTTTGTGTTTATAATGCACGAAATATGTAGAAGCAGTAACTATAATGAAGCATGGTGACAAAAAAAAATATTCATGCTGTCACTACTATCTCTATGGCCTGTGTCTGTGAGAGCAAAGTTTGTGTTTCAATTCACTGCAGTATCTGCAATTAGAAAAGTCAATAATTTGGATGAAATATTTATCCAAAAATGTGAAAAGTAATACTAATGTATATAATAGTACATGTTACCAGCCATATTCCAATTCTGCAGTACCAAGGTAATATATGAAAAGTTACACTACATGATTTCAAAAAAATAAATAATAGAAAATTATAAACCACAATGATCCACAGAAATAAACTTGTTTTATCAAACAAAAATACATTTAATGGAACTAAACCACTGTGTTGTACAAACGGTTATTTTCTGCACTGGAATAGATATTAGTTCCCAAGCAAGTGAACTTAATACAATGCTATGTACTTTCATTGACTGAATATAAACAAGACTTCCCTCATCAAATTTCCACAGAACTGTCAGTAGATAAGGTGAGTACAAACAGGGCCTGTACAAAAACTAGGCAAATTGAAGCAAGACAGGTTTGTGTGGGTTCTCAGTGTTTACCAAGATACCACATCTAACAAACAAGCAAGCAAGTATAACTCCCATGTAAGTTTTACCAGTGAGAGTAATGCTTTGGAAACACCCTTAGATGTCAATACATGTTAATTTTATTTAGCTAATATTAAGGTTGACATGGCAGAAGAATATTATATTTCAACATTAAAACAGTTGCCAAAAATTTTATTCATATGCAATGTTTGTACTTAATTTAGTAGTTGTCATGGATATCACAGTTACTTGTTTAATCAATGAACTTCAATTCAGCATTTGAAAACTTTACTTTCACTGCTTCTTCAAGGGAAGAAACTACCAAAGAGTGAGGTATAAAGGTATTTACTCAGTTTTGTGACTATTTTGAAACCAAAATCAAAACCATAAGTCAAAACCTACTGCTGAACAGTGGTGTTATGTTGCTGTAATAGAGCAAATACTGCATAAGAGATTAGTCTTACCATTTCCACAGTTATGACATACTGCCTCGAACAAAATGCTTTTGGCACACAGTTATGCACAGTAAATAAATAATATGAACATTTGGAACCTTTCTTCTTTTAAAATATATATTTCATACATACACACAAATCCACTGTTTTATATATATATATATATATATATATATAAGATGTAATACATTTCCAATGTTTGAAGACCAGAGGTCAGAGAACAGTAGGCCTTATGAGGGAGTGCCCAAAAATAACAAGATTTTTTTTTTTTATGGAGGAGAGGGGTGGTACTTCCGTCTGTTCCCGCTTGGTGCATGTATGTGACTGCCCTCCGCATCAATTGGCCAAGCGGCGTCTTTGAGGAAAGGTCTATAGGGTCCGTGTGATTTTTTTCTTGAGCCTCTGTCATTGTTTTCGTCGATTTTTCGATGGCAGACTTAAAATAACAACGCGTTTGCATCAAGTTTTGTTTCGTTTTGGGGAAAGCAGCAGCAGAAACTGTCACGGTGCTTCGAAAGGCTTTTAAAGAAGAAGCTTTGAGCCAGGCATGGGTTTACGAATGGTTTTCTCGGTTCAAAAGTGGTGACATGTCACCTGAAGACCAACCGCGATCTGGGCGTCCTTCAACAAGCAGAACCGACGAAAACATTCAAAGAATTCACGATGTGATAATGTTTGATCGTCGTCGAACAATCGACGAGTTACAAGCATTGACTGGAGTTTCGTGGAGCTCATGTCAACGAATTTTAACAGAAGAACTTCACATGAAACGAGTTGCTGCGAAATTCGTTCCTCGCTTGCTCTCGGAGGATCAGAGAGC
>Ga0123352_10011307_pt1 | contig 14059 bp, 9 predicted proteins | sample TergutLab28metaG_FD_89700 | JGI IMG/M metagenome (GOLD analysis project Ga0123352, IMG submission 89700) | Labiotermes labralis P1 segment gut microbial communities from Petit-Saut dam, French Guiana - Lab288 P1 | ecosystem: Host-associated > Arthropoda: Insects > Digestive system > Gut ...
CCTGACTTAAATCCCATCGAAAAGTTCTGGGCGTGGTTAAAGTGCAGACTTCGTAGAATTCTTCCCAATTTCGATTCTCTTGATGATGCTCTTGTGGACTGTTTTTAATTTATGTGATTATAGTTTCTTCGACATCCCATACAACGGCAGCATTGTTTGCATTAATCGTGAGCGTTTGGCTTATTGATACCGTTCCCACTCCTGTTATGATAACATCGGTCACAGCCGTGTTCGTAATATCAAGTGTGCCTGATGCGTCATTGGTAAGTGTGACGGTGACTTGGGGTACGCTGCCATCTATGGTAAGCCCACCGGCACCCCAAATTAAATCGCTAGCCGCGGCAATCCCCATCATCCCGTCTGCGCCGCCGCCCTCGGCTGTCGCCAGTTCGGGTGCCATGCCGATCATGAGCGTTAACGAAAGCAAAACCGCAAGAATCTTCCGTAAAACCTTATACTTGGCAGCCATGATATATTTGCCTCCTTCATATGCCCGTTTGCCGGAGCCGCTCACATGTTTTATACATTTGGTTCCATTATATAACCGTAAATACAATAAAAGGTGTACCGCGCGTACACAAAGTAAATAAATTTTCAAAAAATATTTGAATAAATTATTTTTGTGTTTTTCAGATTTCGCTTGTAATACAAATGTTTATAGAACGCTTTACATATATGATATAATCATTGTGAAGGGAGTGAGCAAAATGGCGCAAGCTATGGTTAATTTCAGAATGGATGAAAGGTTAAAAAAAAGCATGGAACAAACATGCAAGGATATGGGGTTAAACATGACCACCGCGTTCACCATTTTCGCAACCAAAGTAACCAAGGAAAAGAGAATCCCCTTTGAAGTATCCGTTGACCCTTTTTATTCGGAAATAAATATAGACAGATTATCCAAAGCAATTGCTAATCTTGAATCGGGTGGTGGTACGTACCACGGATTGATTGAGGCAGACCCGAACCGTTAAAACATAACCTTTCGGGTTATTGGAGTCGTGAAATAGATAAGAAAAACCGTATTGTATACAAAATCGAAAAAGGGGAAATAAAAATAGCACAATGCGGTTCACATTATCGTGATAAATAAAAACAACTGCAAAAGCATTTGATGTAAATATCAATGAAAATTAACTAAAATGATATTAGTGCCAACCCTGTGCGGGTGCGTCTTTTGATGCTTGGGTTTCCCGCACGGGGTTTTTATTTCATGTGTACGCTCGGTACACCTTTTTTTATTTTTCATACTGTAAAATGGTAAAAAATATCAAGGAGGAAGTAATTATGAAAGCAAAAAAATCTGTTTCTAAGCGATACCCAATCGTCTTTGCACTAATCTTTGCCATCATACTTTCGTCGCTGCCCATTCATTTTCCTGTTTATGCCGCGCCCGTACAAACACCCGTTTCGGCTTCAGACCTCTTTGTCGGTTTCGAAGACGGTACGACCGGCGGGTTTGTGCCCCGTCGGGGTACCGAATCATTAACCGTCACGAACGCTACAGCCCATTCGGGGCAATACTCGCTCCTTATTTCGAGGCGGCTTAGGATGGATTACGGCGCGCAAATTGATGTAACTCAATACGTCGAACCTGATACCATCTACGAAGTGACGTTTTGGGTCAGGCAAAGAACGGCGGGTACCCACAATTATGGATTATTTACGGAGTTGGTGCCCAAAGGTTCAGCAACCGGGTGGATGAGTGCCTTTTATATTAACAACCGCCCTGTTTCGCAACGGGATGGTTGGGTAAAGGTATCCGGGATGTTTTTCTACGATTCAACCCTGTATGAATTGGATGCCGTAACCATTTTCCTTCAAGCCGATAACGCCGGTACGGAATATTATATCGACAGCGTTTCCTTTGTGAAAAGCGACGCGAATCAGAATCTATTGGACAGCGCAAGGCTCCCTTCGCTGCATGAAACCTATCGTGACCATTTTAAGGTCGGCAACTATTTTGATCTTTTTTATCCCCTTAACATGCCCGGTATTTTTATCCCCCACGTCGCGCGCCATTACAATATCATGTCGGCGGGCGGGGGAATGACTCCCCGTGCCCTTTCACCGGAGAGGGGTGTATACAATTTTGCCCCTGCCGATGCGATTATTGACACCCTTCGAAGCGAAGGCATTGAAATCGTCGGCCATACCCTGCTTAGCGGCTGGGGTTTTGAACACAGCCCGGAATGGATGTCCAACAGGCCGGACGGCGCGCCGCTCACCCGTACCCAGGCTATCGCCAACCTGACCGAATATATCAACGCCGTAATGAAACATTACAGCGGCCGGGTTCCCGTTTGGCATGTCATCAACGAAGCCATTGGTTATGCGGGGCCTAATTGCACCTGGCGCGACGCTATTAAACAAACAGCCGAACACGGTGCCCATTGGTATCTCGCCTTCGACAACGGCGCAAACAGGAGCAGAGGCGAAAGCGGGGCGGATTTCGTCGAATATGCCTTCCGTATCGCGCGCGCAGCCGACCCCGGTGCCATCCTTTATTATAACGAATGTTTTGAAGATAACCCCAACACGGCAAGGGTCGTCGCCGAAATGGTCAAGGAAATCAACGACAAATGGCTTTCCGAGGGTAATACACGGTTGCTTATCGAAGGTATCGGAATGCAAGCGCATTATAACCTTAACACCGTCGTCGCCAATGTGGAAAACGCCATCCGAACCTACGCAAACATCGGCGTAAGCGTAAGCATTACCGAATTGGATGTTCTCATCTTTGACAGGGGTACCACCGGCGTCCTAACGCAGACTTTATTAGAGAGGCAAGCCAGAAAATATGCGGAATTATTTGCTGTATTCCAAAGACATTCCAAGCATATTCACCGCGTAATCTTTTGCAATCTTGACGACGGAACTTCTTGGCTCAACTATTACCACAAAGACGGCGGCATTTGCCAAATTGGCGAAAATTATGGTTATCCTTTAATTTTCGATAATTTATACAATCCTAAACTTGCCTATTTCGCCGTAATCGACCCTGCGGGTTATCTCGCGGGTAATTTCCGCACCGAAGCACAGCGTCAGGCATGGATACGGGCCAACAGCCTGCCTGTTTTTGTCGAATTGACGCTCGATGAAAAACTCTTCGGCACATGGGACAGACTCGGCACCGTGCAATCACTTGCCAACTTTACACAAAGAAACCAACACAACGTAAATACATGGATGCAGGATATTATGCGCCGCCGCGGCGACAATCGCCAACAGCTTGATTTTACCGACAAAGGACGCATCATTGCAAACGGTGTAACCGGTTTCGGCGACACATGGACGGACGCTTCCATCGGCGGTCGGAGTTATGAAATCCGTACCATCGGCGGCAATGATTATCTGTTTGTTGATAACCGTATGCCGGGTTCGGGAGCGAACGCATCATGGACGGTATTTGTTCGCGGATAAACAAAGTATTTGTTGTCAACTTATTATTACTAAGCGGGGTTGGAAGCGCGGCCCCGCCATCCGATTGAGCGATGAAGTCACTTTTGTCCGCCATGTGGACGCCACATGGGATTTGATACGCTACCAAGGCGCAATGTGGCACGTAAGACGAAGCCAATTAACGCCGAATACTGAAAATTCTAATAAAAATACCCCTTGCAAAAGCAGGGGTAATTGAGTAAAATATCAATGAGCAACCGCAAAGCGGTTGACGCAAGTTTAATTAGTTATCGAAATAACCGCTTGTCCTTGTGCAGGGGCGGTTATTTTCTTTTGGAAAATATATCTGCAATGTAAATCATCAGCTTCACCAATGCTATGATTAACATCATAGCCAAAAATATTAAGGTTACAACTTCATATACAGACATGGTTTCACCTCCTTTACGGAAGTGTCGCCAACCGCCTTGCTTTTTGATTGCTCACCGCTAAGATAATACAAAACATCCTATATATCAACAAAATGAATTAATGCACCTTATTTCAAACGGTTATTTCTACTCCACCGCGTAAAAGCAATTCTTAGGTGAAACAATCCGGCCTTCCTTTTTCAACGCAGCCGTCAGCTTCGTAACGTCCTTCACATCCAAACCCGTAGCCTCCGCAATGTCCTTATTTTTCAAAGGCTTCCCGGCTTCCTTCAACGCCTTACAAATCGCGTCCTTAGCGTCCATATCGCACATCCTTCCATTTTTTAACTTGTCCCCTACTAGAGGACAAGTTAACTTCTGCCCAATTTGAGCAGAAGTTAATTCCGAAGATTCTTCGGTTTTTTCAGCCTATCGCGTGTACTTCCGTCCGAGCGGGCGGGGGAACTCCATAAGCCGCGCCTACGAAAACGGGTGTCGAGCGGCGAAGGGCGGGCTTATGTGCTTGGCGTCGGGCATTTATGACCGACGCAAGCACTTGCCCGACCGAACCGACCGGCGCCCGTTTTCGCTGAGCGCGGCGTTGGAGTTGCCCCGCCCGCTCGGTATGGAAACCTACCTCCGCGCCACCGTAGGATAAAACAAATCATCATCATCCGTATCATCATACCCCGGCGCGTTACCCACTTCAATGGAACGGTACATCGGCATCCCCGTACCCGCGGGTATCAACTGCCCGATAATAACGTTCTCCTTCAACCCGATAAGCCGGTCTTCCTTACCGCGGATAGACGCCTCCGTCAGCACGCGCGTCGTCTCTTGGAAGCTGGCCGCCGAAAGGAACGAATCCGTGGCAAGCGAAGCCTTGGTAATACCCAAAAGCACACGCGAACCCGTGGCGGGTTCAAGCCCCTGCGCCTCGATTTCCTTGTTCACTTCCTCAAATTCCAGCCAATCAATAAGAGATCCGGGAAGCAAATCGGTGTCGCCGTTTTCTTCGATTTTTACGCGTTTGAGCATCTGCCGCACGATGACCTCGATGTGCTTGTCGTTGATGTCCACGCCGTGGAGGTCGTACACGCGCTGCACTTCCTGTATCATATAATCCTGCACGCCGCGCAAGCCCTTAATTTTTAAGATGTCGTGCGGATAAACGGAACCTTCGGTCAATTCGCTCCCCGCTTCCACCACATCGCCCGAATGTACCTTGATACGCGAGCCGTAGGGGATGAGGTAAGCCTTTTCCTCCCCTGTTTCGTGGTTGGAAATGACGACCTCACGCTTCTTTTTATTGTCGCTGATGGTTACCTTACCCGGGAACTCGGCGATAATCGCCAAGCCTTTAGGTTTACGCGCTTCAAAGATTTCCTCTACGCGGGGGAGACCCTTCGTGATGTCCTCGTTGGTGGCGACGCCGCCCACTTGGAAGGTCCGCATGGTTAACTGCGTACCCGGCTCGCCGATGGATTGCGCGGCGATGATTCCCACGGATTCGCCGATGCGCACCGCGCGCCCGCTGGCCATGTTGGCGCCGTAGCACTTGGCGCACAAGCCGATTCGGCTGCGGCAGGTTAAAACGGTGCGTACCTTTACTTCCTTAATGCCCGCGCCTTCGATGGTATCGGCTTGGTCGGGCGTAATCAACGTATCCTCCGCGGCGATAACCGCGTCGGTTTCGGGGTGTTTGATGTCCTCCAACGCCCAACGCCCGCGGATACGGTCCGCCAACGATTCGATCACCACTTCGCCGTCGATGAAAGCGGCCACACCCAAACCGGGCTTCGGTTCGTCGGTTGCCACACAATCTTCTTCGCGGATAATGATATCCTGCGAAACGTCAACCATCCGGCGCGTGAGGTATCCCGAGTCCGCCGTACGCAGCGCCGTATCGGAAAGGCCCTTACGCGCGCTGTGGCCGGAGATGAAATATTCAAGTACGGTCAAGCCTTCACGGTAGTTGGAACGCACGGGGATTTCCAACGTCTTACCCGTGGGGCTCGAAATCAAGCCGCGCATACCCGCCATTTGCTTCATTTGCACGACGGAGCCGCGCGCGCCCGAGTCCAGCATCATGAACACGCTGTTGTCCTCGTTTAAGCCCGCCATCAGGTCGCGGGTGACTTTGTCGGTCGCTTCGGTCCAGGTTTGGAGTACCTTTGTTTGGCGTTCCTCGTCGGTCATTAAACCGCGGCGGAAGAGGCGGTACACGCCGTCAACGGCTTTGTCGGCTTCAGCCAAAATTTCCGCCTTCGATTCCGGCACCTCCATGTCGGTAACGGAAACCGACAGCGCGCTTTGCGTCGCGAAGCGGAAGCCCAAATCCTTGATTTCGTCCAGCGCTATGGACGTTGATACGCTTCCGTATTTATTGATACAGCGTGTGACGATCTTGCCCAGCAATTTATTGTTTACGCGTTCGTTTATCTCCAATGCCCACGGGTCGGCCTCACGGTCGATGAAGCCCAAATCCTGCGGGATGGCTTGGTTAAAGATAATGCGCCCGGGTGTGGTGTCGATGAGCTTCGCTTCCTTCGTTACAGGATGCTTGCGGCGCACCTTGATCTTCGCGTGGAGGTGTACGACGCCGTTATCGAGCGCCAAAAGCGCCTCGTTGTCGTCCGTAAAGACCTTGCCTTCGCCTTTTTTGCCGTCACGCGCCGACGTCAGGTAATAAATCCCCATAACCATATCCTTGGTGGGTACGGTGATGGGCGAACCGTCGGAAGGCTTTAACAGGTTGTTGGGCGCGAGCAGGAGGAAACGGCACTCCGCTTGCGCTTCCACGGAAAGGGGTACGTGTACGGCCATTTGGTCACCGTCGAAGTCGGCGTTGTACGCCGCGCATACCAGCGGATGCAGCATCAGCGCGCGGCCTTCCACCAGCACCGGCTCGAAGGCTTGGATGCCCAAACGGTGCAAGGTTGGGGCGCGGTTTAACATGATGGGATGTTCCTTGATGACGTCTTCCAATGCGTCCCACACGCGGGGTTCGAGTTTTTCCACCATACGCTTGGCGGATTTAATATTATGGGCGTGCCCGTCCGCCACGAGTTTTTTCATGACGAAGGGCTTGAATAACTCGATCGCCATTTCCCGCGGGAGACCGCATTGGTAAATCTTCAATTTCGGCCCGACCACGATTACCGAACGGCCGGAATAGTCAACGCGTTTACCCAGCAGGTTTTGGCGGAAACGCCCTTGCTTACCCGTCAATAAGTCGGACAAGGATTTGAGCGGGCGGTTGCCGGGGCCCGTTACGGGGCGTCCGCGGCGTCCGTTGTTGATCAGCGCGTCCACGGCTTCTTGTAACATCCGTTTTTCGTTGCGCACGATGATGTCCGGCGCGCCCAAATCCAACAGGCGTTTTAAGCGGTTATTCCGGTTGATCACGCGGCGGTACAGGTCGTTTAAGTCCGACGTGGCGAAACGCCCGCCGTCCAATTGCACCATCGGGCGCAAATCCGGCGGGATGACGGGGATCGTGTCGAGTATCATCCACTCGGGGCGGTTGCCCGACAAGCGGAACGCTTCGATGACTTCCAGCTTTTTGATATAGCGCAGGCGTTTTTGGCCCGTTGCTTCCTTTAATAATACCTTCAATTCTTCCGATTCGCCTTCCAGGTCGATCGAAAGGAGCAGCGATTTTATCGCTTCCGCGCCCATGCCCACGGTAAAGGTGGGGACGCGCGTGCCGCCCGGCCCGTTCTTGTACGCGCCGAACTTATCCAGCGCCTCACGGTATTCGCGGTCGGTCAGCAGGGTTTTGGCGATCATACCCGTATCGCCCGGGTCAAGGATGACGTACGCCGCGAAGTACAGCACCTTTTCCAGCGCGCGCGGCGACATGCCCAATATCAAGCCCATCCGTGAAGGAATCCCGCGGAAGTACCAAATATGCGACACGGGGGCCGCGAGTTCGATATGCCCCATACGTTCGCGCCGTACCTTTGACTTGGTTACCTCCACACCGCAGCGGTCACAGACAACGCCCTTGTAACGGATGCGCTTGTATTTGCCGCAATGACATTCCCAGTCCTTGTTGGGCCCGAAAATACGCTCACAGAATAAACCGTCACGCTCCGGCTTTAACGTCCTATAGTTAATCGTTTCGGGCTTCTTTACTTCCCCGCGCGACCATTCGCGGATTTTCTCCGGCGAGGCAAGGCCGATCTTGATTGAGGAGAAGGTCATCCCCGGCTCGGGGAGGTTTCTTGCTTCCGCTTCCATTCTCATCGTTTACTCCTCCTCATCATTGAAAATGCCGTAATCGTCGTCCGTCAGTTCGTCGTCGGTGTCCGCCGAATCGTCGTCGTCGCTCAAATCAAAGCCGTCGAGCAGCAGGTCACCGAAATCCGAGGCATCCACTTCAAAGGTTTCCTCGGCTAGTTCCGACGCCAATTCCTTTTCGAGTTCGACTTCCAATTCCGCGTCCAGTTCGCTTTCGAGCTTCTTGGCTAATTCGATATCCAGCGCGCTGTCCAAATCGATGCCCGCGTCGGGGTCGGCTACCGCGTTGGCGCGGGCTTCGTCCTCCGCGGAGGTTTCCAGCATTTCGGGCGGGGGCGGTTCGTCGCCACCTGTATCGTCGTCCAAATCAAGCGTATCGCCTTCGATTGCCTCACGCGATGACAGACCCGCGGAACGCCTTACGTAACCGTGGTCGTTGTCGGACTCCAAGCCCTCCATGTTGAGGTTGATGTCGTCCGTTTCCTCCACGGTTTCCTTTACTTCCACTTCAATGTCCTCGGCGTTAAGCACTTTTACGTCCAGGCTCAGGGCTTGCAATTCCTTAAGCAGAACCTTAAAGGATTCGGGGACGCCCGGTTCGGGGATGTTCTCGCCTTTTACGATGGCCTCGTAGGTCTTTACGCGGCCTACGATATCATCGGACTTGACCGTAAGGATTTCCTGCAGCGCATAGGACGCGCCGTACGCTTCAAGCGCCCATACTTCCATTTCGCCGAAGCGTTGGCCGCCGAACTGCGCCTTACCGCCCAGCGGCTGCTGGGTGACAAGCGAATACGGGCCGGTGGAACGGGCGTGGATCTTGTCGTCCACCAGATGGTGCAGTTTCAAATAATGCATGAAACCGACGGTAATGGGGTTATCGAAGTATTCGCCCGTGCGGCCGTCGCGTACGCGTATCTTACCGTCGCGGCCGATGGGCATACCCTGCCATTCCAATCGGTTCTCTTGGTTTTTATTCAATTCCTCGAAGATTTCCGTTTCCAATACGGACTTCCATTTATCGGAAAAATCCGTCCATTCCATATTGGCGTAGTCGTTGGCCAAATCCAGCGTATCCATGATATCGATTTCCGAAGCGCCGTCGAATACGGGCGTCGCCGCTTTCCAGCCCAAAATACGGGCCGCTAACCCCAAGTGGACTTCCAGCACCTGCCCGATGTTCATACGGGACGGTACGCCCAGCGGGTTAAGCACGATGTCCAGCGGGCGGCCGTTGGGCAGGAAGGGCATATCCTCCACGGGTAACACCTTGGCGATAACGCCCTTGTTGCCGTGGCGCCCCGCCATCTTGTCGCCGACGGAAATCTTACGCTTCTGCGCGATATACACCCGCACGAGTTGGTTGACCCCCGCGGGCAATTCGTCGCGTTTGGCACCCGGCGCAAGCTCCGAACGGCTGTCGCGAGTAAATACCTTAACATCGACAACGATCCCGCTTTCGCCGTGGGGTACGCGCAATGACGTATCACGCACTTCGCGGGCTTTTTCGCCGAAAATGGCGCGCAAGAGACGTTCCTCCGCGGTTAATTCCGTTTCGCCCTTGGGCGTTACCTTGCCCACGAGGATGTCATTGGGGCCGACCTCCGCGCCAATGCGGATAACGCCTTCCACGTCCAAATCCTTCATCGCGTCCTCGCCCACGTTGGGGATGTCGCGCGTGATTTCTTCGGGGCCCAGCTTCGTATCGCGGGCTTCACACTCGTATTCTTCTATATGGATCGAAGTATAAACGTCGTCACGTACCAGGTTCTCCGACAGGAGGATCGCGTCCTCGTAGTTGTACCCCTCCCACGCCATAAAGCCGATGAGGGGGTTCTTACCCAGCGCGAGTTCGCCCATGTCCGTTGAAGGGCCGTCGGCAATGACCTGTCCGGCTTTTATCATATTGCCTTTTTGGACGATCGGGCGTTGGTTGATGCAGGTGCCTTGGTTGGAACGCATGAACTTCGTCAATTTTTGCGTATGCTTTCCGCCGTCGGGCTTGCGGTAGACGATGTGGGAGGCGGTAACCTCCTCAACCGTACCGTCGGCTTCGGCTAACAGCACGACGCCGGAATCCAGCGCGGCCTTATATTCCATACCCGTACCCACGACGGGGGCTTCGGTACGCATGAGGGGAACGGCTTGGCGCTGCATGTTCGAGCCCATGAGCGCGCGGGATACGTCGTCGTTTTCCAGGAAGGGAATCAGCGCCGTAGCCACGGAAACGATCTGCTTGGGCGAAATGTCCATCAAGTCTATGCGGGCACGGTCAAACTCCTGTATCTCATCGCGGAAGCGGCCCGCCACGCGGCGGTTAAGGAACTTGCCCTCGGTTGAAAGCGGTTCGTTTGCCTGGGCGATGATATAGTTTTCCTCTTCGTCCGCGGTTACGTAGATGAAGTTTTCGGTTACGTGCGGCTCCTGCCCGTCTTCCTTGCCTTCGTGCGAAACGAAGCGGTACGGGGCCTCGATGAAGCCGTATTCGTTAATACGGGCGTAGGTCGCCAGCGAATTGATCAAGCCGATATTGGGCCCTTCGGGCGTTTCGATGGGGCACATGCGCCCGTAGTGGGAGGAGTGAACATCGCGTACTTCGAAGCCCGCCCTTTCCCTCGATAACCCGCCGGGGCCTAAAGCCGACAAACGGCGCTTATGCGAAAGCTCGTCCAGCGGGTTGGTTTGCCCCATGAACTGGGAAAGCTGTGACGAGCCGAAAAATTCCTTGATTGCCGCCGTTACGGGGCGTATATTGATCAACGCCTGCGGGGTAACGATGTCCATGTCTTGAATGGTCATGCGTTCCTTAACCACGCGCTCCATGCGGGTGAGGCCGATGCGGAATTGGTTTTGCAACAGTTCGCCCACGGCGCGGATACGGCGGTTACCCAAATGGTCGATGTCATCCTTGTTGCCGATGCCGAACTCCACGCCCATGCCGTAGCTGATGGCCGCCATAATGTCCTCGAAGGTGACGCACTTGGGCAGGAGCTTGGCCATATTTAATTTGATGGCGCGGGTCAGTTCGTCTTTGTCCTGCGCTTGCAAGAGCGCGCGGAGTACGGGGTAATAGACGCGTTCCTTGATGCCCAGGTCCTTTGCGGTAAGGCCGTACGGCTTGATATATGCGTCGATGTCCACGACCATATTCGATAACGCGCGGACGCTGCGCCCTTCCACGGCGATGTCCACATGGGGGCAACCCGCGTCCTGGATTTCGTCAGCCATGGAAGCGGTAAGCTCCGTCCCCGCTTCAAACAAAACATCGCCCGTTTCGGGGTGGACGGCGTCGGCGGCTAAAACGAAGCCCTTCACGCGGGCCTTAAACGCTAATTTTTTATTGAATTTGTAACGCCCCACGCGCGCCAAATCGTAACGCTTGGGGTCGAAGAACATATTACGCAGCAACGATTCGGAGCCCTCGACCGTAGGGGGTTCACCCGGGCGAAGGCGCTTGTACGCTTCGACCAGGCCTTCCTCGTAGGTCTTGGCGATGTCCTTTTCGATGGTAGCCAGGATTTTGGGGTCGTCGCCGAATTTGGCGATGATTTCCTCGTCGGTACCCACGCCGAGGGAACGGATCAATACGGTGACGGGTACCTTACGGGTACGGTCGATACGCACATGGAATACGTCGTTGGAGTCGGTTTCGAACTCCAGCCACGCGCCGCGGTTGGGGATCAGGCTGGTGGAAACCAGCACCTTACCCACCTTGTCGTAATCGATGCCGTAATAGATACCCGGTGAACGCATGAGCTGGCTGACGATGACGCGTTCGGCACCGTTTATAATGAAGGTACCGCTTTCGGTCATGAGCGGGAAGTCACCCATAAAGATGTCCTGCTCCTTGATTTCGTCAACTTCCTTGTTGTGCAGGCGGCATTTAACGCGAAGAGGCGCGGCGTATGTGGCGTCGCGCTCCTTACATTCCTCTATGGTGTGTTTGGGCTTATCGTCCAGGGTGAGGTCGATGAGGTCCAAGACCAGGTTGCCGGAATAGTCGGTTATGGGGGAAATGTCTTGGAATACTTCCTTCAAGCCTTCCCTGATAAACCATTGATAACTTTCCTTCTGCACTTCGATGAGATTGGGGATTTCCAAGACTTCCGCGATGCGGGAATAACTAACCCGAGAGGGACCCGGGCCACGGGTGGCATGTACCCTGTTCTTCTCCACCGTAACAACCCCTTAAGATGATATGGAATTTGTACAGAGATTCCTTGATTTGACGCGGGATTTATGTTATCCTTACAGGCGCTCCCATCCCCCTGTAAAAGGGGAACGGTCTAATACGCTATCACAACAGGAATTGTGTGTCAAGCTTTTTTGGCATTTTATTTGAAAGTTTTGCCTCCCGCCGCGGTAAATATACGAAAACCGCGCCGGGAGGTTTTTTATTAGGCTGCTTTCCGTTCAAATTAAAGTGCGGTTTAATTTAAATAGTGGCGCGGCACCGTTGAAAGGGGTTCGTTTACGCCGGATGAAAAAGGGGGCGCGATAAACGAACCCCTTTTTTCATTTGAAATAAGTGACATAACCAAACGCTACGGCGCGTGCAAAAAATATTCGCATCACGAAAGATTCGATTTTATCTTTTTACGGCGGTATGACGAAGGCGTTCGGCTTTGCGCCGGAGGCGCACATCCCCGGCGGAAATGATATGAACGGAGCGGCGGATACAGCAACATGCCTACGGTATATCAAATACAAATACCGCTTTGCCGGAACCCAACCATGAAGACCTAACTTCCAATTCCAGTTCCCTTGCGTTTTCGGAAACTTCAACCCCGTAATAGCCGACCATCCTTCTTCCGGGTGACAACGTCCCGTCCAATGTTCCCGGCAAGCCCAACGCCGCGCCGAATGAAAATTCAAGTTTAATACCGTCGGCATACGCCTCGAATAATAAAAGCGTGCTTATTATTTGTTCTTCACTCGACGTGTTTTCAATGTTGAACCGTACAGCTACGAATTTATTCCCCTCCGACGGCGTGAAAAAAGCGAATGTTTCCGTCTTCCAACCGTCGTTAACGATTATTTCTTCGGCTGTCACGCTTATATTCCTAAAAGACGCCGTTTCGTTGAGGACGAACCTTTCGTCCGTTGCCGCTTGTTGCGCATTCGCGTTGTTGCCGGAATCCCCCCGTTGCGCGGTTGCGGCGGGTTCCCGTACAGGGGTGTCATCATCTGAACTTGCGACCGCCATAACCATAAAACAGCAAACCGCCGTAAACAAAAAAATAATGCTGCGTTTCTTTTTCATCTTCCTCGTCCTTTCGTGATTTTATAGTATATTGAAAGGGAAAACGCGACGAATATAATGTCCCGTATATCGCCCGTCCCTTTTACAATCCCGATGTATTGCGCCGCTTCGTACACAACCGTTAAGGTGAACACGATTAAAACAACGAAACATAGGTTCCTTTTAATCACAAACACCGTTTCGGCAAACGCCAGCGCCCATAAAACATCCGACAAGTGATATAAAATAAAATCCGATATCGGTTTCGGCATCCAAGTTATATTGATAATGGGTTTATCCCAACCGCCGACATTCGGCATCCACGAAAGCGGCGGCTTTAATAATATGTACACCATTACCCCAATCAACAGGGTGATATGTATGAACATGATGCTTTTGGCTGTGTTTGACATTGCGCGGCTCCGGCAAGCCCGCAGGGGCGAAGTGCGCATTTGCACCTCACCCCGTACGGTTGCAAAAATGAAAAAGGTGTGTAAGGACGGCAAAACCTGCCATCACCTGCACACCTGTTAGATCATATGGACGCAACGACCAAAACCAATTAATTTACACGCTATCCACATTGAAATAGGCATAAATCAATGCTAAACTGCGGTTGCGCAGTAGCGGGCCGCTGGCCTGTGTGTGTTAGGTGATGCGCTAAATCCCTACACTCGCCATGTTGCGCACGAAGGTAATCCATGTAATCTCACTTGCTCCCTAAAATCCTACAAACCCTTGTAATATCAACATTTTCCCA